>Ga0126342_10008703_pt1 | contig 18192 bp, 18 predicted proteins | sample Cyp1metagenome_FD_92528 | JGI IMG/M metagenome (GOLD analysis project Ga0126342, IMG submission 92528) | Coral microbial communities from Lord Howe Island, Old Settlement Bay, Australia - Cyphastrea 1 metagenome | ecosystem: Host-associated > Invertebrates > Cnidaria > Coral ... | reverse complement strand
TTGGTTGGGTACTCATGGTACATGATGCGACGAAGCATGGACTTCAAATACAGTCCACCACCATTGTTGCCTGACACCTTGTCCAATTTCCTAGGACCACAGGTGACTCATGAGTATACAAGCCTGGAAGGCCTTGTCACATGGACGCTTGTTCGACTACGAGGGCGATTGCGCAGGGCCACAGAAAACGGAAACATTGGTGCAGCTATGAGGTACCAACAGATGCAACGATGGTTGGAGACATGCTTGCGTCACCTGCCAACTGCAAGCCTACAAGATCGAGAAAAGACATTGAACTCCTTGAGTGAGGAGCACGACTTGTCAGAAAATGATAGCTCACCGAGCTATGGGCTTGGAAAGGATGAACGTGATCTCCTGACAACCAGTCACGAGGAGGTCCACAGGTGCATTATCAGGCTTCTGGAACTCCAACGAGTTGAGGTGACAATGGATCTACTGCGCACCTTTGCAGAGATCTTCAAAGACCCAGAAGTTCCTGAACCTGACTCAGACGAGTCAATGCGTGAAGAGACACGATCAGAAAGAATGAGGAGGTATCAAAATGCAGAACAAGGAGAAGTCAGCGATCCAGATGCTTGGGCCGCCTTGCACTACGGACGGCCACCAGAATCAGCTGACGAGGAAACGGCAGAAGAGCTGCAAGAGTTTTGAATCAGTGAGAGAAGCCAATTTTACTGGCACCACACGATACTGTCATTAGAATGAGACACAGGTTTCTCATTATTGGTGCCACCATGTATCACCGCACAGAAGCCCCAACAACAGAAACTCAAAGGGCTTGGAACAGTCCTGAGGGGCGGTAGAGCAGCATAGCATTAGAAATGCAAGCTGAGGTGGGGTGCAAAGGTTTACCGCAGTCTGCATTCAGCTGTGTAACCATTTCAGTTTTCATTTCATGACAGTCACATGTCATGCATAGCAGTTGGATTTCAGATCTCATTCGTGAGGCGCTTTCGGTTCCAAAAAGATTTGCATCTTTACTTTCTTACTTTCAAAAGGCAGTTCTGTTCACTTTTTGCCCAAATCAGAATCGCGACTTTCTGGACTATCACTGCTTGCTGTTACTTACTGCACAAATATCCGTGCATGTCCATGCAGCTAGGTTTGGAGTTGTGTGGAATAATTTCCCGGGTTTCGCTTGACTGTTGCTGCGCTGTCTTTGGAACATAATAAGGAAAAATCCACAGAAATCGAATGAACATTGATGCGCAAGAAAATTCAACAGCAAAAACATGCGCCCTTTGAAGTGCCCTGACTGAAAGCCAATGCCAGCCACTACAAAATGTAACTTGAAAAATCAATCATATGCACAATCTTGCAAGACCTCTTCTCAAATGAAAAGAACTTGAATTTTCTAAGTCCGCTGCTGAGACACGCTGGGTTTGTGACATCTCTTGGATCACGATAAGGATCACTACAAAATGCAAACGCAAAAATACGTGGCATTCCAATTCGATCAGTGGGATTTACTTAAAAATCACCACACATCTAATTGGTTCTTTAAGAGGATCTTGAAGGGCCTTTTGTCAAATCCCTTGTTTTTTTTTTAGTGACCCTTTATCCTGGCCAGGTTGCACTTTCGTAGTTATTTTTTAAAGGCCTGTGCATGGATAATGTAGTCTTTGGGGTTGGGCAGCACCACTTACAGCTACAAAACCATGACCCAACAGTCATCCCCGATCGAAAACTAACGTGTGATCAAGTGCAAATTTACTGTTACAGGCGAGTGGTCCCAGAGTTTGTGTGTACATTACGAAAAAATAAACCGATTTCTGACTGAATATGCACTTAGGATTGCATGAAGTATCATAAAACTGTTGCTTGACACTTTGTGAGTAAAAACTGTCGCAGTGGCGGAGCGACTTCCGCAAGGTCAGCCCGTAACAACCCGATGCCTCTGCACCCTTGGCTCCAAGCTTTCAGGGGTAGCACGGTAGCACCATGAATCTCACTGGTGAATGGATGGTTTGTGACTTAGTGGCCAACTGTGGCCAGATGTGGCCAGATGTGGCCAGCTCGGTGGATTTGTCTCTTGAAGGTGCTACAAGATTCATCATATTAGCCGTTTGAATTGGGGTGTATCTCTTTCTGGACTATCCAAAACAATGAATTCCGTGTGCTGTGGGTGTAGGCCCTCACACATCGTTCATTCCAATAGATACCGGATACCTTATTCGGTCGATTTGGTGGCCTTTATTCATTTTCCCAGGTACCTCATTGTACTCCATGATACTCCATGGTACCAAGATTGGACCAAAATATACCAAACTCCACAGTTTCCTTGGTCAAGGCCTTGCCCGAGTGCGACTTTGCTTTGCGCTATGATGGCGAGGCACATGGTTTCATGGATGGGATTAGGGATGGGATCCTGTGACAATCTTGTGACATAAGTGCGTGCTTTAGGGAACTTCAGTTTTCGACATTAAATACAGTCAAAAAAAAACGTAGATTTCTTTAGTAAGGGAGGGTCCAATTGTGTTGAGAAAATGCACCAAACCAAAACAAGAAATGAACAATTCTTACACAATAAACAAACTGATTTTTGCAATTTTGGAAATCTTTCATGAAACTGATTTTGGAAACCTTTGATGAAAACCAATTCCGCTGCATTTTTGTCCTATTATTTAGTGTTGATTTGAACAAAACATTGTAAAGCGATAGGGTTCCCCCAAAAAGACGATAATCTATACTTTGGTGCCAGGCGTAAACAATTAAATACAATTAATTTTGACAGCCGTTCACATGGTAATTCCATGCAACTTGCAAAACATCCGAAAACCCTTTTCAATTTGAGTGAAATTTGTTCAGTCTGCGGAGTGCACCTTACGTGGGTTCCCCTAGTTCACTGTCTCGTTTCCCACACTGACAGGAGTCAGATTTTTGCGGTAAAGAAGCGCCCTACTTTGCCCTCCATCCCAAGTCATCCCAGGGCGTGTTAGGCCGTTCTACTGCAGTGACTGTGCAACGTAGTGAGCCGGGTGGTGGCGCAGGAGTTGGCCATTGAGACGGTGTTGCAATGGCACCTTGACACGGAACTACCGAAGAGGTGCCATCGTGAGCCCGTCACCCGCATGGTTTTGGGGACAGTTCTGGGTCGCACAACCGGTACCAGGGATTTGAATGTATCAAAATCTATCGAAAAATATCTGTTTGATGAATATGAAAATATCTCGCTAAGTTTCGATCTTGTCAAAGTTTTGGATAACACCAAACTTGGACAGTGCCTTTGTCACCACCAAAAACATTGTTACTGTTTGTTGTTTTTTTCACCAATGGCAAGGGCTGAAGGTGGGTCAACTTCCATTCAGAAACTGTTTTCTCTCTAATTTTCAATCACTCCCTGTGCCATTGCCAGGTGTACCAGCATCGAGTTGCCCTCGAAGAACATTGACACGAACACAGCCCAGCTGCTCCTTGGTCGCGGATTCCATGCAGTTCAAATATCAAAGTGCCCGCATCGCGTTCTTCGGATCTGTGATGATCTGTGATGACCTGTGATGATCTTTGGTTTTTTCCGACTTTTCCCCACCTCTCGTAGTTCCCAACGGCAGTGATCGTTGGGTTTCAATCTCTGGGCTTGGAAGTGCATCATTTGCCGAAGCTAGAGACTGTGAAACTCTGTAACCCAGAACCGCCAGAACCTGTTGGGATTTGTTGGGTTGCCAAGCTATGGCGCTATGGTTCCTTGCATTTGACAGAAACATGGGCACTGAGGCTGTCAAGCATTGCTCTTCAATGCAGGTGCCGGGACGGATCATGCTTAGTGCCTTAGTTATAAACTATCGAATGAATTGAAATGAATTGAAACATATTGAAATGAATTGAAACTTCAAGGTTACAAATTGAACTTCCTGACTCCCGCTGGTGAACGCTTCCGTGGAGAGCACTGCTGTCCATGGCAGGCACCTGCACACGGTTGACTTGTCCAACAACCAAATTCGTCATGAAGGCCTTCCGGGGATAATGGGACCTGCTGGGACCTGCTGGGACCTGGGATGCGAGTTAGAGAGACTTTGAGAATCTTCGAGGCATCTCAAATTCTCAAACCTTTTCCCAGGGAACATTGGGAACACCTGGAAAATCTTGAAAAGGTTAGCAATCACAAAGGTTTCATGTCTTCGAAAAATGATTTGCGGAGCTGGCTGGGACAACATCTGTATACGATGTTATTCTAGACTTTATTGGCAAACAAGATGGGCACCAATCATTGAAGCGATGAGCTGGTCGACCTCGTGGCAGACAAATACATTGGTTAAATCGGTTGTCACACAGTTGTCACTTTTTTTAAAAGTCTTTGGAAGCATTTCGAAGCGTTGTGCTGCATCAACTGCCATTTTGATGGTTTTGTGCAGGTGCCATGACCTTGGCGGAGAGCATGAAGTTGCTGAGTCGGGCCCGGAAGCCCTGAACGGCAAAGATCGCTTAGGAAATATTCACTGTAAAATACATTGAAATAGCAGAAATTATGATGATGGAAATGATTCCAAATGCAGGAATTCCGAACAAAATAAATGTTGATAGAATCAGAATATAGGATCTCCTCCAAATATTGGATCAAAGAAACGTGTAGTGTAGAAGTAAAAGTATTAGAATGAAGATCACCCACTATTAAAAGAAGTGTGCCAGATAAGATTGGCAATCTTAAAAAGCATAAAAACTGTAAATAAGAAAGCCAAAGGAAATAATGCCGTAAAAGATAGTATCAGATAATAAGATCTCAGAAATGAATTGTTGTCCAAAAGTTCGGAGATGTAAGACATGAAGATATACCAGAGGTTGTGAATCCAAATATAAGATTTCCTGTGCTTGAAGGTGATACATTCATAAAAGAAGTGGATAATGATGGGTAGAGCGTCCACCCTGTACCACCTCCAAATTCTGAGATTAAAGAAATTCTGAGATTAGGAAAAGATATGAAAGCAAAAGAATCGGTCGGTCCCTCCCCCGTTCCCTCCACATCCACTCGTTCCATCTCGCAATCCCTCCCCCCCATTGTTGTTATTCGCAGGCGGAGGGCGCTTGCAGGGGCTGGCGAACAACCAACCCCCGAAGTAACAACAACCCCCGACCCCTTGTCAACCTGGTCTCGTCCTGTCAGGAAATCAACTATCTTGACATCAGTGGTGTGTGCCCAAGGGGGTCATGGTGTGCCTTCAGTTTTGCACTGTTAGGTGGTGACCAAGTTGGAGCACACGGTGGCTTTTTGCTTTGTTGTAGGATTTGTATGAAGATTTGTATGTGTCAAGATTTCATGGTGCACAGTAGCACCACTTCTGGAGATGCCGCCACTGGCGTGTCAGAGTTTCAGGCTTGTAGAGGTCGTCACGCCCTTAGGCAATCTTCTGACGGAACGGTCCGCGGGAAAAGTTGCTGAAGCTTTTCTCAAACAGGCGGGTATTCTCGGTGTCCTGGGTGTCTGAAGATTTGGTTACTGGCACGGGGTCAAAACTTAAAGGGGATGGACAGTAGATAGTCATGTGCACATCCAGCGTGATCTGGTGCAGTCATGGGTTTTTTCGGCCATGTTTTCTTCAGTATGCTGCCAATACGATACAGAACGACATGACATAGATGTAGTGATTCATATCGGCAATTTTGAACTTAGCAGCTGACAAACGCATTTGGACAATCTCACTTGTGAACAGTCTTTTTGGAATCGTAACTGCTGGGGACTCATAATCTCACACTATTCAGGGGAGTATCTCTGAACAGGACACAGAAACAGATGCTTTTGGAGCATCCTTAGACACCAAAAGCCTTTTGAGGTCACGGCGGGTGGAAAACGACCCACGAGACCCAGGGTTTTAGGGATTTTTAGGGTAGATTCTTCAGGTCCATGGGGGATGGTGACGTTCGTGCCAGCTTTCAATTTGTGCCGTGCAGCCAGCATTTTGGCCCTAAACTTGGGGCGTTGCAACCCTTTCGGTCGCACGGGGGAATGCAGCAGAGGATCGACGGAGGTTTGGTGGATCGAGTTAAATAAGACATGTTGGGAGCTACACTGTTGGTGATTTGGGTAGAATCAGGAATAGTATGGTATACTTTTGTTATCTTTTGTTATTAGATTAGACTAGATTAGCTTAGATGATTAGATAGTTAGATAGTTAGATACTTAGATGGTTAGATAGATGATTATATACTGTAGATGGTTCGATGGTTAGATGCTTAAACGGATAGATAGTTAGATAGCTAGATAGATATTTAGGTAGATAGTTAGATAGAACGATAGATAGTTAGATAGATAAACTAATATATGTATATATATATAGATAGATAGATAGATAGATCAATAGTTAGTTAGTTGGTTGGTTAGTTAGTTAGATGGTTAGAAAGCTAGATGATTAGATCACAGAGTCCACGACCCCCACCCGGCAAAAGGCCTAAAATATAGGTTTTCCTTAATAAGACCTTATTTGGTGTGAAAGCAATGATGGCGTCAAAAAAGGTGTTTGAGAACCTGGTTTGCTGATAAGTCCTTAATATGAAAAGTTTGCTTCAAGAGGTTGATCTTTTAATTTTGAGAAATTCCCATAGCTTGGAATGCAATTAGAAGCTCAATAAGAAAACCACAGGCTGGAATTCCCCTTTTGTATTAAGGCCTTAATAGCAAAACATCTGCAGCACCGCTTACGGGGGTAGTTTTTCAAGGGGGGCTTTGACAAAATGAATGCGGTAAACTTGCAATTCAATTTGTCATCCTTTGCCAACCCAAGATGTAGTAATTTGTCGTTGGCTCATTAGAAATGCCTTGGCAACACAGCTCGAAAATGTACAACCAGCTACAATCCCCATAAAACTTCCTGAGGCCACCCCTACCCAACGCACTTTGAAAAGGTAGACTGGGCAAACATCTGTCCTAGGTTTTAAACTCCTTCCGTATTACACAGGTGAAGTCGCGGTAAGTTGGATGGAAGGATAGCGGTTGGCAATTATCTAGCAAGGAGCTTAGTCTTTCCACATTCTTATTTCATGAAGCCATTGCGTGCCGGTGACCTAAAAAGACTGTAGCAGAACATAGCAGAACTATTGGGGTGGAAGTGGAAACTTTTTTTTTTAGGTGAAGCCAGCTGAGCATTTTTTTGGCTGTTTGTATTTGTGATTGTTTGGTTAAAGATTTTGAGGATATTGCTTTGATATCATGAACTGCCATACTAACGCATTCAGTGTCAATCTTGACGGGTGACCCCAATAGTAATAGATGGTTAATAAGCCATTGTTAGTGACTGGGGATTTGGAAAATCTAACGGGGTTCAACCTGACATCTCTGATCTGAATGGTGGCTCGTGTTGTTTTTATTTTTTTTGTCTTATAAACGGGTTTTCCAGCTTTGATCCACCCCTTATGAAGCCCTTATTCAGATCTTCTCCAAATCTTATCTAACTGTTATCCAACGGAATTTTTCAAAATTAACACAGAGATAAACATTAACACAAATGATAAATGGTGGGTAAATGTTTTGAAAAAAAAACAGACAACTTTGGCTTTGAAACAACTTTTGTCCGCCTGGAGCACCCGGTCCAACCACCGCCTACGGAGACACACCGGGCACAAAGTGGGTCACACGGAGAAGGACACAATGGAGTTCTACAACGGGAGGGCAACGGGAAAATGAGAAATGTACGTTTATGGTGGGTCAATAGGAAAAATGTACAGAAAAATCTTGCCATACTTCTGGGGGGGTTTTGCTGGGGGGGTGTTGGGGTGTGTGATTAGATGCTTGCATAGTGAGATAGTTTGATAATTAGATAGTGAGATAGTTGGATGGTTAGATAGATAGATAGATAAGTAGATAGATAGATAGATAGATAGATAGCATAGAATAGAATAGAATAGAATAGATAGATAGATAGGTAGATAGATTGAGGATAGATAGATAGATCGATAGATAGGATTAGATTAGATTAGATTAGATTAGATTAGATAGATGGATGGATAGATATCCAATTTTGTTTAACCCAAGTTTGACGCACAAATGGCACAGTCGCTCAGTTACGCCCTAAAATGATTGGAAGATATAGGGGAGATCGATTTAGTCAATGGGATTGTTTAAAACGATTCGCGAGCCGCTTGCTGCATTGGACGACATCCCGTTCATGTGCAAGATAAAGCCCAAGACTTGGAGCCGTTTGCTGAAAAATGAGTGTCTCTGTGTCTCTGAACTTGCCCTGGGCCTGCCATTCTCAAATCTCCATTCTTAAGGATCTTAAGGGTTCTTAGCCGCCGAAAAAGGGTACAAGTCGGTGGGTCGGTGGCTCGGTGGGTCGGATTGTGGCAAAGAAATCAACATCGACGACCGACACCATCTCCGTCAGGACGACCCTGAACTTGAACCGCGCGGTTCTTCCCGAGGATCAGGGCCAGGTAGGGCGCCAAGTCCACCATGGGATCTTGATCTTAGGATAGTCTTAGGACAGTCTTAGAGCCTACCCGGCCTACTCTCCCCTGTGATATCCTGAGATGAAGATGATGGAACTCAACGCGTTGATGCAATTTTATTTTACCAACAGGAATGTTTGAGTTTACCATATGTCAACATACATGGGAAGCGACATTGAACGCCATTTGCAAGTGCATGTAAACTTAAGCTGATGTCAAATTTGTGTCCTCCCATATGTATTTATCCAGGCTCAAGTGAGCCCCATCATTTGAGCTTGAAATTTTTTGTTGACAGTAAAATAAAGTACGGATATGTACAGATTTGGATAGCAAACAGCCTGATCTCTCCTTTCCTGCAGCTACAACTTGGGGTTTCAGGTTTCTGCTGTTCATCAGGGAACATGTTCCGGCTTGTGCTCAGTACCAAAGCCGGGTACCAGATCCAAATGGCCAAGATTGAGTTACACCTGATGTAGATGTAGAACTGATGTAGAATGATGTAGAATCCTCAGGGCGCTTGTACCCGACGATAGTGAAGACTTGCACCCAACCTCCAGTGATTAAAAACCATTGCCATGCTGCATGGAGTATCAATTCTCTTGAAGTGCTCAACCGTGTGGGATGACAAAGAGTATTAAAGAGTGAGGTGAAAAGAGGTGAACAGAGGTGAACCGAGGTGACAATTGGATGGAAATTGTATGTTTGTCACCACTCCTATCCACATTTTCACATATTTTCACTGAATGCTGCAGATTCTCAGAATCTGGTCACCGGAGGCCTACTATCCAGGCCATGGTGCTGCTGCATCCACGTCACATCCAGCAATGAACGTGCCGAGCGGCTCCAACTCAGAGCCTTGGTGATGTGCCTTTTGTATTTTGTAGATCTGTGATGATCTGTGTAGGTGATGTGAAGCATGGTGACCAGGCGAAATCCTGGATGGAATTCGTATGTTCTTGTCATTGTTGACCCCTGTTGACCCCGTTTTCCTGCAAGTTTCTGGAGCCAGCAGCTAGTGCCGCTAGTAGCCCTATCTTTGGACCATGGATTTTCTCACAACAAACTAATTAGATTTGGGACCGGATATGAAACGAGATGGGAGGAAACCAAGCCAACAGTTCACCAAACCACCCAAACATCAGCAGTGGAGTCTAGACCAACGCAGTCTTGCTAGTAGCTCTCGGCTGTTTTCAACATGGAATATTTGGAGTGAAACGTTCCCATGTAGAGAATGTAGAGTTGGTCCTCATGCTGCAGTCACTACCACAACTACCCTCTGGGTTGAACCGTCGAGAACCTGAATCTGACTACCTACTCGCCTTTGAATTGCAACTTTCTATGAATCAAAATTTATTCATCCTCAGGTCCTCATTCCATCTCCCCCCGTCTAATCTCAAGGTGTTGTCGCCCATGTCGGCCTACTTTGATGGTCCCCCATCCTTTTTTCCTGGCGCGGCGCCAGCGGCTCATGCAGCTCATGCAACCCATGCAGCGCATGCAGCGCCCGCGGCACCGGCGCCGGCGCCGGCGGCGGAGCCCGCAAGCGGCAGCTCAGCACTGCCGCGGGAGCTAACCCCAGTAGTGCCCCAGCAAGTGCCGTGGCCCTTCCGATCTATTCTGACATATGGAGGTTTCCCAAAATGGGGGTACCCCAAAATGGATGGTTTATTATGAATATATAATGGAAAATCCCATTGAAACCTCCAGAAAATTGCGGGGTCAGGTAGTTCTCAGGTTCACATCCCTTTGCCAAGAAATGATAGGTTTCAAGTTGGGAGTGCAAAGCCAAACTGAACAAGCTTCATTTTTCACAATGTTTAAAGAAGTTTATCAAAAGAACAGTTTCACTCTCCAATCCGGTGTGCGCGCACAGATATACTTGTATCACAGACTGTGAACAGCAGTGCAGCATGGAAGATGCGCTATGTAGTTTCTTTCATTTCAACTGCTATCTATACATTATCTATACTATATTTTTTTACGGTGTCAATGATTGCACTGCGCACTTCTACCATACTTTCCCATACCTTTTAATACAAGCGTGGTGGCTTTTCCGTTTCGTTTTTCCTTGTTGTTAGCATTCCTCGACATTCGTCAATTGTTTTTGGAGGGGGTTACTCCATGCCACCTCCCCAGCCTTACAGCTGAATATTTTTTTTGGCGAAAATCTTGTGAGGTGTGCCTACAAGCAGGCCTCCCACAGGCTCCGTTCATACCTTTTGGAGCTCAGAATCTGCCAGTTTCTAGCGGGGTTGCCATGGCCCCTGTGCCACGGTTGAAAAATTTCGGTGGCCACTGGAATGAGGAGACACCCTGCCCAGATATCCACCATGGCAAACAAGTAGATTGCCTATAGCTCGTGCTAAAAACCCACAGGCCTTCGATTGGGACTATTCGAATACTTGATGTTGTAAACTAGACCATGCTCGTTTCATTCACTGAGCCCAAACTATGGATTTTATTCTCCGCTCATTCAATATTCTTTGCTGGGGAAAGAGTTTGGAGAGCCCTTGGGGCCCATCAGTAGTGAGCTTTTTCTAACCAAAAGATACCAAAAGCACTGCCAAGAAAATGATGGGAAACTCACTTTTCCACTCCTCAAACCTTTGGCGACACGAACAAAAAACAAAGTCTTAGACCCTGCGCTTCTTAACTTGGTCGCCCTCGTCGCCCTCGTCGCCCTCAGGTTTCTCCGGGCCTGCAGCCAATGTGCGCTTCCATCCCTGGAACCACAGGCCCGGCCCCTAGTTCCGCTGCCATCGGCACGACAGCCGCAGCTGCAGCAACTGGGTGCGGCGGTAATCCCACCCTGTTGCAATCGCGGCCTCCCAAGAAGGAAAGTGCGCCAAAGGAGGACAGATTGGTTGTGTGGTGACGTCGTGTCAGTGCAGGCAGTTTGAGGTTCATTCATTGTGATTATTAGTCGATATTGTCCAGATTTGACAGAAGGCCTCAGGTGCACATTTCTGCTTTTCAGTGTCAAAGAGCAATACTTGGCAATACGCAAGGAGTCTCCGGCGTTTCTGGTGTGCAGCGCATTGCATGAAATACTGAGACAGACAAATGCAGAAAGTTCCCTGCTATACCCTGCTGCCAAAGCGTGCATGTTCATTCGCACATGAATTTCTGGGACCATCCATACAATCACAAAACATGTGATTTGATACAAGGAGTTCTAGTTGTAAGGTACAAACAACATGAAAACAAATCTGAACAGGTGACATATTTCAAGTATCTTACATAGATATATAGATAATTATAGTAGATATATTACTGATAAATATAAATAAATATATATATATATGTATATAGCAGCCCCCGGAAAAGATAGAAAAGTCCGGGGGCTGGAAACGGGAGGCCCGGTAATATACCCCTCCAACTTTTCTAACTTTAGTATCGTGGTGCAAAAATGGAGGAAAAATGCACTTTGATGTTTGCACAGCATTAAATGTGCCCTGTACCTAGCAAAATGCACATCAAGCATTGATGATATGATAATTGTGTGGAAATAGCGTGCCGATGTAGAAGATAGAAAAGGGGCCGTCCATAGATTGCTGCATATATGCATTTTTTTTTGCTTGACAAGATCATCTTGAGGCACACTTGAAAATTGGCAAAAACTCAACAAAAAGTCAAGAAAAGGTTGAACATATAAAGAACAGCCATGATGAAAGAATAAATTCCTGCATCTTAGCCGAGCGATACAAACAGATATAGAGCTTATTCCAAGTTACTTCTTTACATTCAAAACATAGAAAACATATTGTTGAACACTTATTTAAGGGCCTACGCCCGACAGCCGGCCAAGGGCCCACTTGAGGGTAAAGGATCATAAATTATTATAAAAAAGAATCGAGGGTAAAGGATCACAAATATATTATAGATAATAAAGGGGCGCATGGGAAAGCCACAAAACACCGTAAATTGCGGGGTGTTTGTAGGGTGGGCGGTTATTGTTGTTGTTGTTGTTGTTGTTGCTCCCTGGTGTTTCCCGGCTCAAAACGAGGGTTGCCGTGATCTCCGGGTGCCACGGAGCTCGCGGAGGCAAAACTCGAACAAAACATAGATAACGAATGAGAAGAAAACGATGAAGAAAACGAATAGAAAAAGTGCTTCGATATGCAAAACAATATGCTCTATACCACATGTGTATTAATATGTGTTGTGTTTTTCAATGTGTCTTTAATATGTTTTGAATGTGTTTTGGATGTGTTGTCTAAACAGGAAACGTCACAACCAGTGAAAATGTTAGGAGAACAGAAAATACTGAACACACCGTTGAGATACAGAAGATAGAAAAAATCCATATAGTGGCACCGACACGAACATGTTCAGAGACATTCACTTTTGAGATCGATATCGATCGTCGGATATATCATATCGTGACATTTTTTCTGAATTTGTCATTGGGTAACTTGTGCCCTTGTACAAATACAACAGAAAGTAGAAATGTGGGATTGCTTCAAACATTTTGAAACAAAGTCCCACACTGTAATGAACGACACATACACATAAAAACAGTTGACACTTGGACAGACATTTGGGCAAGTTATATTTGTATGATTGAAGTGCAGTAAGCTGTGTCTGTTGGCATTGCAATTTTGAGACGGTCTTGTGACGTCTTGTGACGTCTTGTGACGTCTTGTGACGTCTTGTGACGTCTTGTGTCTTCCCAATGTTTTTGTCTGACAATCTGGCCCCAAGTTGATCAGGAGACGAAAAGGATCCAGCAGGGCCGTGCTCCTTGCCCCATCGGAGTTTACGTAGATCTCTCATCCTTACGAGTCCGCGAGAAGAAATGAACGAAATGAGCGACCAAACTTCACAGCTGCTGCGCTCGAGGTTGGGACCATCGTAACCCAAGGGTGGACGGAGGGAAGAGTTTTTTGTGACACCATGACCATGAGGATGTTCTTAGGAACTGGGTATGGTGTGTGGATTCAGCTGCCGGTGGTGATTGGATGTAATTGGTGTATCATTACAAATTAGAAGTAAAATTCATACAGATGACTCAGATGACTTGAGTTCTATCATGTTCTATCATGTTCTGTCCATTCAGCTGTTTTTTTCACATTTTGAGAGATTTCCTGCCTGAGGAGGCCCCAGCTGCGAGGCGATTGCAAGGCTATGATTTATCATAGGTGAAGCCAATGGCGTGGCCATGGCGATGGCAGGCATGGTCCAGGATGGTCCAAGCTGTCAAGATATAGGCAGGTCGGACCAGCTAGGACGGATCGCCATCATGTCTCACCCAGTGCTATGGTTGCAGAGATTCGGCCGGCCGGAGCGGCTGACAAGTGGCCATGAGACTTCTGGTCGGAGTGTGATTCACATTAACGTAATTAGCTGTAAATATGTTGTAAATATGTGTAAATGAAGTATGCTGAAGTGCTGTTCACACCTGCTTTCAAATTCAGTTCAAGTCCCTGGGGACTTTCTGGTACTATAGCAAAAAAAGAAGGTGGATGCAGTGGATTCTTACTTCATCTTCTTGGGGGGTCAACCATTTTTTCCAGGGCCTGAAGTGAGTTTGAGTCCATAGGCGTGATGAATGCCAGAAAAGAAGGATGGACAGCTGGACTATTTTCTACTGTCAGGTCAGGGCCAATTAAGGTTTTTGTTGTTTGATACTGGAGGTGCCTTCATGGTTGTCTTCGTTGGTAGGATTTGGTAGGCAAATATCAAAAAGAAACGATATGGCCATCACAGCACCAGGTAGTCTCGCCCGCAAGAAGGATGGCTGTTTCGAGTTTAGCCACATCTAACTCATCTAACAGACATATGGGTCACATCCCAATAGCCAAAGTGAGCGTTTGACAGACACCTTGTCATGTCAGAATTTTTGCAGCAAGCACGAACAATCTTAGATGATCTGTGGCCACAGAGCCATTTGAACATCTCTTGTACAGCTTTTGGTGTCCGGGCGAGCAATAGCTGCCCAATGGACTCGCGATGAGAGAGCAATGGTCGTAGGTTAGACGTGGATTCTACTGGCAAATGTCATACAAATGTCATACAAATGTCATAAATGTCAAGGGTTCCACATGGTTCCACCAATTCCTGGTGCGTCTGGCACAGTCTGGGGGACGACCGTTGCTTTACTGAAGTCTCTGATAGTCCCAACCTGGCCCACTGGACCATCTTGCGCCTTAGGTAGCGCGGGTTGTTGTAAAGAAAGGCTGCTGGCGGGATGCCCACCCTCGGTGAAAAAAATGCCCGGAGCTGAGTATGACGAGGCCAATGACTTGAGCACTATGACCTCAGCATGGATGCTAAACGGGAATCATCCTAACATTAATTAGCTTGTTTCATTTTGTTTCATTTGGTTTCATTTTGTTTCGGGAACTGTAGTGACTAGACCTGTATTCCTCCATAACTCGTGTATTGTGAGGTACCATTTCACCTACTCTCTCTAGTATTCTACTGTCGGGTTCAAGTCAAAATTTGGTACATCATCCTCCACTATCTTCAGTCAGTAAATGGGCATCCCGAATATCCCAACTTAATCGCTTCTCAAAGCCAAAGAAAGAGGTCGTCCCCATATCCATATCCGATCTCATGAATCCCAGAGTCAATCCCTCAAAAACTGGCTGTCGAAAACTCACCTGCCGCAGGGAAGTAAGGGCCACAGTGAGCCGACCCTTCCACGAGAAGGTGCGGATCGGGTGTTCGGACCTTTGGAAAAAGGGCAAATATTTCACACCATGGAACACCAACAGCATTGGGTTCAAAACGATTCAAAACGATTCAAAACCAGCAACTTCAAGGTGTTTGGGTGACATATTTTTCGTAGTCTGGAGGGTTGCAATTTTAGCTACAGAGTAGGTGGACTCAGTCTCCGGCCCAGAGCCTTTTTTGTCGATGTTTTGTTGCCCAAGTCCACCCTGGGACAGTGCTGGTGGCCCTATGCAAAAGCCCTGGTTCTTGAGGTGCACCTGTGCCCCTGCTGGACCTGTCGGACAATGCCTTGAAGGTGCAAGCGCTTTGGGACTTCAGCCACACCGTGACATCGCGACCGGACTGTCTAGGCTATGCAGCTAATGGCTGTACACAAAATTAAACAAATATAAATACAGATTGACAAGTGCCAGGGATGGTAATGTATAATTTCTCTGATGCGCCTGTAACAGTCATTCAAAACCATTGCCTTCCGAATCCTCAGGATGCAGGCGTCCAGGCGGAACGTGCAATTGCCAGTGGACAGATTGATACGGGATAGGAGAAGGGCAAGAGATGGGGAACTTTTTTTTGGGTAGCGACTGAAGCTCACTAGATAGTCAGTTTCAGGCTTTGCTGGGTGGGATCCCACAAACCGCAATCAGAATGGAGATGTTGGGATTCGAGGCGCAGGCACTGACAGGCACTGATTTTGGAGGTCATGAATGGTTCGGAATTATTTGCCTCGCTTGTTCCCATTGTCAACTTGGCCACACTGTGTCTTGGTCAGTTGGTGGCCTCGCACATTTGCAGTTGCGTTGGGGGCGCTTGAGCGACGGCTTGATGTTGATGCGTTGTTGACACGCAAGGATGGTCACACTCGGTTCGATGTGAAACCTGCAATTTTCATTCTTCCTAGGTGTCAAACAGATCTGTAAAAGTCTTGTTGCAGCCTCACCTTACATTGACACAGACCATTCTTGCGTTTTGGCCTGTCGTAGCGATAGCAGGAACAGTGTCCATGTGGTCCATGTACGCACATTGAGAACGGGCTGCCCATGTTTGCCCATTTTTGCCCCTTTGGGCTGGTGCACCTACCAGAAGCCCTGAGGTCCGTCTGCGACTGCGAAATGTTGGTTGCGGGAAAGAAGGCCTGGGACGCGAAACCTGGCCTTTAATATCCTTTCAATATCCTTGTCATATCCTTTTCATATCCTGATACTCAGAAGGCCTACATTTGATACTCAGAGACTTTAAAGGATGACTGGAGTGCCTCTGGAGGGTCGGGATCCATGTCATCCTAAGCATGGGATGAATCGATATGAATCGATTATCATAAGATGATGAAATATGATGAAATGTGATGAAATAGAGCCTCATAGAGTCATAGAGCCATCAAATTTGTGTCCCATGTTTCTTCAAGAGCCACATTCTGGCATTCTGGGGGGAACTAGGCCCTATCGGCTCTATCTCTTCAGGGACTTGCTCCAGGTGTGCGGGCTTTGCTTCAGAAGAAGCACTTCCTTGCTGAGTTGGACCTGGGGAGCAATCCCATAGGCAGCTCCGATGCTTTCGATGCTTTCCATGACATTATCTGATCAGTGTGATCATCACTATTATCATTATTATCATCACCATTTATTATTATTATTACTATTATCCTTTGATCATTTGCCGAGGGAAAGTGAGTGTTTTGTGAATTTTGAATTGGCGTCATGAAGTATGATTCGTATTGATTCGTTGGATTCATATGCAAAATCAACTTTGAGTTGGGTCGCTGTCGCTGTTTCCACTGGCTCCACTGGCAGGCAAATTTGGTGTGTACGACTTGTGCACAGCAATTCAGAGCCTCACCCTCAGAGCAGAAAGGTTGGTCTGAACATGAACGAAGTCAACTAAGTCAACTCAAGTTTTCTGAGGATTTCAGAGGATTTCAGGTTTGCACGACGATGTGTGGTTTGTTGATGACAACAGGGCAACCTGTCTCCGAGCAAACTCCACGGCTCCATGCCAGGTGAAATTCGATGGGTCAGTCTCAACATTTCCTACCTTGAAGGACTCTCAGGTCCAGCGGCTGCATATGCTGGGCGTTGCGGCGTTGCGCAAATTAGCCGAACTGAGCGTTTGTCTCAGCAAAAGTGTCACAATTCGGTCAGCATTCCGTCCACGGCGAGGCACTGCGAATGCTGAGATGTCTGCGAACTTGGCGACCCCGATCAAGTCGCCAGGGGGCTCGATTGGGAACCGGTGGGAACGCCGCATGCTGAAAGGCCAAACACTAAGTAATTACACAAGATTTACTGCACTCGTACAAATATGTACACATTGACATGTAAATAGCAAAGGAACAGTGCAGAGTGCAGACCAAAGAACTTTGTCTTTCTTTTTAGCAAACAATGGGGACAACATGCAGGTTTGGACTGGGAGTTTTTTTTTTTTCCGGTGATGCGTAGGGATAGTTGGGGTGCACCATGGGGCGCCTAGCCCGCTCACTATGATGAAGATATTCTCACTTCTTGAATATCACAGTAAATCAAAGGGTCCAAAGTGTGGTCTTGAGCGAGGCCTCCGCATTTGATCCCCTTTTTTTTGGGCGATTTTGGATCTTAACCGACCTTCTAGCTTGGATTTCTTCTTCTAAATGGAAGTCAACTCAGTCTCGGATGTCCAAAGGGCCATGATTTCCAGCAGGCTATTGAAGGGACTCTCCTGAATCGTCACAACAACCGTGAGACCTCTCAAATCACAGGGTAACGACTGGTAAGGTGCATCAGTGCAATTCAGTGCACAATGGCACGCGAGGTGTTTGAGCAACAGCGGCCTGAGAGATTTGGATTGCAGTGGCAATGGCCTTGGAGACACCGGTGCTTTTGAGGTGGTGGAGGCCGAGTTGAGCCACGGGGTACTTGGGGTACTTGGGGTACTTGGGGTACAGTACTTGTGATTGGGGCTACTTAGCTACTTCCAACATCTTCCAACGACCTCGAAGGAAATCTTGACACAGCGTTTTCTGCTACCCCAGATGCCAGGCCTCAGCCATGGCCCGAGCCATGACCCCGTACTTCCCGTACTTCCCGTACTTCCCGTACTTCCCGTACTTCCCGTACTTCCCGTACTTCCCGTACTTCCCGTACTTCC
>Ga0126342_10008702_pt1 | contig 18192 bp, 22 predicted proteins | sample Cyp1metagenome_FD_92528 | JGI IMG/M metagenome (GOLD analysis project Ga0126342, IMG submission 92528) | Coral microbial communities from Lord Howe Island, Old Settlement Bay, Australia - Cyphastrea 1 metagenome | ecosystem: Host-associated > Invertebrates > Cnidaria > Coral ... | reverse complement strand
TCTTGACAGGCTTTGACATGGTTTGCTAAGTGCTTCCAAATTAGCACGTAATCATGTAGGCTTTTGCTGACCAATGGACTGAGTGTTTGGTAATTTCTAACTGATGTGCTCGTATGTGCATTGGGGGGATGCAATGCGCCTTGGTTTTATGAACCAAAGTTACTGCTACTTTCACCTTTTCATAATTTCTCTATATATTCTATGATTTTATGACTTTCTATGATTTTCTATGATATCCTTCCGAACATCATGACAACTGCGCATCTACCATTTGTCAGAAAGCAAGCTTCCGATTTCCAACCACAAAGAGTTTTGATGTTGTCTGTTGTACAGCACTCCCAACCCCAAGCGGGTTGATGGGTATAAGGGTTGAGTGGTATATGTATGGTTGTTGTACACTACCGTTCATGATGATATTGAGTGGAAGAATATGACAACTGATCAAAGAAAGCTGGTTGATATATTCAGGGTGAACAGCGGCGTGATTACTTGATAGACAGAAAAACATTCAGTCATTTCCAGTTTCTATAGATTTCTTTGGATTAATTATCCATATACCCTCTGGTTATGACTAACATAGCCATGGTATAGATGGCCCATAAAAATAGATGGTTTACCTATTGAAAATGGTGGATCTTTCCATGGCTATGTTAAATAACCAGAGGGTAAATTCTATAGATGTTTGATTTTTCATGTTTTATGGATGATTTCCCCATGAAACTTTCGCTTTCCGAGCCCTGCATGTCGAGGAATGGTGCGTCTCCAAGTGGTGTCTGGTGAGTGGGTCAGACTCCTCAGCGGTCTGGAGAGCAGTTCAGAAAAGCATGGGATTTCAATGGATAAATATGGATAAATATGAAAAAAAGGATAAATATGAAAAATATGGATAAATATGGATACATATGGATAAATATGGATAAATGGGATTTACATCATGACCAGAAAAATGACTTGTTACCAGAAAGAAAAGTGGATTTCATGGGATTTTTAATGGGACTTATTTGGGATTGAATGTGATTTAATGTAGCTTTAACTTTAATGGGATATATAATTATTGGAGTTTATGCAGCAGTAACCAGCCATGTTATTTGACACTTGGCGGTTCATCCCAGGAATCGTAAGTGGGTTGGAACCCTAGTTATAAGTTCACCGGATAAATAGGGTTAGTCCAGTTACAACTGAGGTTATGACCCACTTCCTATTTAACTGCGATGAGCCACCAAGTACAGTACCCAATGTTTTGGGACAAAGACACGTGAGGATCAATTCAAGATACCTTTGTTTTTTTACAGATCGTTGAGGATGGCTATCCTTTGGTTGCTACCACCTTAGTGGGTTGGACTGAAATATGCCATCCATGTTGTTTGTCACGATTCACCATCCTTTTTCCCGTTAAATTGCCATGAATTGGGGTACATCCCAGGAATAGGCGCCACATTCCGGTCAGAGTTGCATGCGGAACCATAGCCATGGCAGATCACCTATTGAAAGATGCTCCATCAGGAGCCTTGGATTCCATAAGTTGCCGTGATTTTGGCAATCTCCGAGAACTATAGAATAACCTTGTTGGTGGTTTCAAAGATTTTTATTTTTCATTTCATATATGGGATAATCCTTCCCATATTTTCCAAGATGGGCACATTGCACCACCAACCAGTAACTGTAAGACCAAATCTGCCATGGATGTTCAGTATTCCCATGGGAAATCTCATGAAATATCCCATGGAAAGCTGACCATTGGCACTTGACCAGGAAGCCCTGGGATCCTTTCCTTCCGGAGGGTGATGCCCTGGTCGCGGCTGCCAGTGGTGTGACGACCATGGTCTCAACGACCTTGCAGGAGCCGATCAAATGTGGGTCGATGGGAAGAAAGGGTCTATATTATATTATAATATATACATATATACATGTCATAAAAACAGATTTAATAGTAATATATATGTGTGTGTACAATATAGATATGTATATATATATAGTAAAGATATGATATATATATATATATACATAATATAGATATGTATATAATATATATTTATATAGTAAAGATATGATATATGTGATAGATGTAATACTCTAAATATCTATTCTTTCATGTTGAGTTATTGTAATTTAGCCAGATCTTTCATACATGTTTTTCAATGCATGATGTGGTAAACCTTTACACCCCACCATGAACCATAGGTGTTTACAAACTATGCCTGAGTATTCCATATTATTAGTCTATCTCATACCATTGCTTGGTTACATTATCCAATAAATCATCACCATTAACAATACAATATAATTTTTGGTGGATTAAATAGACTTGCAAATTGGCGTACGATGCATTAAAACCTGAACACATATAAAGTATGTGCATCATTAATGGTTGATTAAACTCCATTTCGTTTTTCCACATCCATTATATCGCATTAAATTTCGTTACATCCCCACAAAGTCCCCATTAAATCCCATAAATCCATATAAATCCTCAAAGAATTCCCCACTAAATTAGATGCCGTCAAATCCCAACTAAATTCCATGAAAATCCCATGAAATCCAATTTTTTGGGGTAACATGTCATCTCTTTCACCTTCATGTTCGCCAGGCGGGCTTCTCTTCGCTGGCCACGGCAGCAGCAGGCGACTTCAGAGGGCTTAGGTACGGGTCAAGGTCAAATAAACAAAACAATAGGATGAATGGCAGTAAGCATGTCCGGAAAATCTCGATGTTTGCAAGATATTTTTAGTATATCTATGTTGCTCCATGGAAATTTGCTTAGTATCTAACATGGGAATCAATATCAATCAACCAACCATTAGGTCACGGATCACAGAAGATGAACTGGGTAGTACTTGGGGTGCCATTTTCGGGGTCATTTTCGGGGTAGAAAAAACGCGTATAATGCGGGATTTCAATCTGCATAGGTTGGGATATACAACCTACAACTACAGTGAAATAATCCACTTGTTAGTGGAACTGCACCCCCAAGTGTTACTAATGACCGACAGAGGATGGATAGCTATTAACACACCTATGAACTCTAAACCAACAAGTACAATGAGATGGGATTACTTGGAAAATTGAGAGCCATAGTAGTTATACATCAATATATGTATATATAAACATATATATATATACGGGTAAAGCTGTATATATATATGTATATATATATATAAATAACCATGAGATTGCCTCGGCACTCCACCGCTTCATTTTTTCAGGCGAGAAGTTGAAGCTCGAGGAGATGCTGCCCTAAAAAAAATGCTGGTGGTTTGTGTTTTTAATCATCTTGAAGTAGATAGAATATGGTATTTTCAAACATATTCCACCATTTTTGGTCAGTTCTTTTCACAAGTCCATACTCAATCTACTCCAGCATGAACACATATATATATATATATATATTTATATATATATGTATTTGATTATACATATACATATATATATATGTTTATATAAGTATATATATATATGTTGTTCTATTTTCCATTTTGATACCTAATACTTGGGGGAGCCAAAGAATTTGACACATCGACTGCACCCTTTGATGACTCCTTTGGAGAAATCAGGGAAGCCCAAGGGCTTCATCTTCAAAGAAGAACAGTCAATAAGAAAAGATAGCAAAACTCCATCAGGTTCATGTTGTTGGATTCACAAGTTCTTAGAATATCAGAGTCTTGAATTCCCACATGATTCTGGATTCCTTTGAGAGTTGAAGTCATGGGAATGTGTCCTTTCCTGGCTCAAACCCGCTGAAAAAAGCCATGACAACTCGAAGGAAGGGACGTCACAAAGGGATGATTGGGGGAGTAGGGGGAGTCATCCCCAAATTCTTTCATTCAATGAATTACTATAACTTAACCCATATGATTTAAGATGATATAAGACATTTATGGGAACATCATGGCTCGAAAGAAGGGCTCCATAGCATTTCAATGAAATGATGAAAATAATGAGGTTGACAAGTTTTCACTTGTTTGATGAGAATGATTTGGGTTTGTCTGCAAATAGGATGGCCCCAAAGCCAGTGGATTATCATCTCCCGATTTCAATGGTGGGATGCCCAATTTTCAGACGCACCCTGCACACTCGGTTTTTGTCGATCTACGTACTTGCGGAATTCAAATGAAAAGATGCCTCCCATGCAGAATAAAGATAATTCAGTAAGGAACCTTGGACCCACTGAGTTTATGTCAATCATCTCACAGATTTGATGAACTGGTGGGATGAACAAAGAAACGGTAGATGGCTACAGTACCAGGGCGAATGCCCAATTCGCTTTACTTCAGCTGAATTCTGGGAGTTCAGATCTATGTGCGACAGAATTTCCCTGTGCAGTCCATCACACAAAGGCAGATCCAAACATCCCCGCATATCCAGTGCTCGAAATACCAATTGGTAGATTATGAAATAGGGCTTCTTATTAGCACTTATTAGCCTAGTTACAAACCCGGATTCAAAACACAAGCCACAACTGAAAACCTATATCAACCAGCCATGTATTTCATGGGATTCCTACCACTAGGATCCATGCTCTCAGCCATGGTAAAATGGTAACCTTATGGGGTAAGACATGGTAAAACACTTTTTTTGGAGGTACTGGCAAGGTCTAGGAAAATGTTTTTTGTTCCCAAAAACCATGATGAATCTATGTCGTCCCTGCCTCCTATGGAATAATACGTGTGGAAATCAGCTTTGCTTCACAGTGCAAACGTAGCTGGCGCGGAGTCTCTTTTAGCTGGCTAGAGCTCAAAGCCATGACTTTCAGAGCTTTCTTCAGCCTGTTGCTCCTCGCGCACGTCGGGACCTCTGCTGCCTCGCAAAGTCGGAACCTCTGCCGGCTCTCTGCGGAGGCGTTGATAAGTCGCGCACCGACATTTTCGCAGGTCAGCATTACCACCAGCCACTGGGAGTCTACCCGGCATTTCTTGATGGCATAATATGGGGATAATCATTAAGTTACCATAAGTTACTTATGAAGCATGACCACTTATCATTTTTTGAGAAGCGGTTGGGGTCAAACGGTGAAACCATGATTTTTCATGTGATCTGGGATTTTAACGGAATTAGCTGGGACTCAATAGGAATTATTTAAGCATCCTAGGGAATATGAAACCATTGGTGAATTCCTTGTAAAAGCTGGTTGATGATTGGTTGGGGATGATCAGAATCCACGAGTTGGGAGTCCCCATGAAAACTGTATGTTCCAGGGGCTTTTCTGGAACTGAAAACAAGGTGGGCCAGAGAACCCAAAAGCAAGACGGCACACAGCATACTTTTTTAAAAACAAGATGCAGCCCACGAACCCGAATGCTCACACGTATGTTAATGGTACAGATGTCGAAACACCTGGATATGCAGTCACGCAGAATACTTTTGTGAAACAGTTTATTTGAACAGTCTTGTACATTTTTCCCCTGTTGCCAGTCCAGTGCACCGTAGACTGTGGACTATGGAAGAAGGTGGCGTGCTAAGTGTGGAGTGTGGAGTGTAGAGTCTGGAGTGTACAGTGTGGTGTGTAAAGTGTAAAGTGTAAAGTGTGGAGCGTAAAGTGTACAGAGCGTAAAGTGTAGAGTGTAAAGTGTCGAGTGTGGAGTGTGGAGTGTAAAGTGTGGAGTGTAAAGTGTGGAGTTTAAAGTGCGAAGTGTGGAGTGTAAAGTGTGGAGTGTAAAGTGTAGAATGTGGAGTGTGGAGTGTAAAGTGTAGAGTGTAAAGTATAAAGTGTGGAATGTGGAGTGTGAAGTGTGGAGTGTGGTGTGTGAAGTGTGGAGTGTGGTGTGTACAATGTAGAGTGTAAAGTGTGGAGTGTGGAGTGAGGAGTGTAAATTGTAGAGAGTGTAAAGTGTCGAGTGCGGAGTGTAAAGTGTAGAGTTTAAAGTGTAGAGTGTAGAGTGTGGAGTGCAAAGTGTGGAGTGTGGAATGTAGAGTGTGGGTTGTGGAGTGCAAAGTGTAGAGTGTAAAGTGTGAAGTGTCGAGTGTGGAGTGTAAAGTGTGGAGTGTAAAGTGTAGAGTGTACAGTGCAGTGTAAAGTGTGGAATGTAAAGTGTGAAGTGTAAAGGGTGGAGTGTGGAGTGTAGAGCGTGGAGTGTAGAGCTTGCAATGGGACACGTCTGAAGTGCTGCGCCTGCCACGCAAAATGACGACAGAGATCTCCAAAATGCTGCGCTTGCCACGAAAACTGCAACTCATCTTGTGAAAACGACGCAAAAGCATTGTGCCTGCCACACAAAACGACTTTCGACACGTTATCAAACAGGTTGGAATGTCACAAAGTGCCGCGCCTGCCACGCGAAACGAAGCAACGCGACGTGTGAAACCTCCAAAAGTGACCCCTTTTGCAGAACTTACCAAAGGCACGGCCATACGGGACTCGCGCGGACGGTTGCTTGAGGGAACATACCCTCAACCCCCCAGACCCCCATAGTGAAACGGGAACCCTTGCTACGCATTCGGGAAAAATATTGTGGGAGTCAACATGTAAAAATAGCCACATGTTTTTGGGAAAGTTGGGAAAATAATGATTGACCATGAGGTTTTAGAGTACCCGATTTTGAGACATCATCGCCCTCCAAAACGGTACCCGCAGCGTAACCACCGATATGGAGGGCGTAATCGATCGTGCGTGAATCCTAATGAATCCTATATTTTTGGGCTGCAGGCCGGGGGTTATCAATGGGTATAACATGGTAGAACTATGGCAATAACCTCCACAAGTTGGGATATGACTCCTACAACTATGGTTTTATAACCCACTTGCTAGTTTGTGCGAGGCTTAGAAGTACCAACCCATTAGCGAGGTGAAATGCCCGATCCATTTGGGAGGCAACTAAAATAACTAAATCAATTGGAATCTACCAAGGGAGAAGTGGTACACCGGTGTACCGATGGGTCCTCAAGTTACTCATGAAGGTGGGTACGGTTCAGTTTTATGGGTACTGGTGAAGGTACCCAAATTGCCATGCAGGTTATTTGTTTGATGTTTTTGCTTTCCATCCACCAAATCCCTCATTGCCTCCACCAGCGAGGCCACCTTTATAAACAACATTTGGCGGAACATTTCTGTGGCATAGGTGCGGATATGACCGCCGTGGAACTTGGGGTCTATCATGGATATACCACCTCCATACTCGCCAACATGTTCAAGAAGGTGATCGCAGTGGATGTGAACAAAGGGCTCATTGAGATCGCAGCCAAGACTTTGGGTGAACTGGAACAGGAAAACGTGGTGTTTCTGATGATGGATTTGATGGCGGATGGTTGGAGCAAATTCGCCAGCAACGATGTAAAGGTGGTGGTCATTGATGCAGATCACACCTATGCCGGGGTCAAGCGTGATGCTGGCAATGCTTTACGCTACCTGCCAGAGTTGCAGTGGCTGGTCTTTCACGACACTTGGATGGACCAGATCGAACTTGCAGTTCATGAATTCGAGCAGCAGGGTCTCCTAAAATGCACCTAGGCAATCGTGAATTCATGGTTGCTGCTGGTTGGTGATTAGGTGATGTTAGGTGTTTGGTTGATATTTTGTCCAGAAAGTGGGAAGATCGTCCAAATGTGTGATGAATTTGGGTTGAAACCACCCTCCAGCTTACTGGACCGCATCTCCCTGCTGATATTTTGCTGATTCTTGAGTCTCTCCATCCATCCACATGATTTATGTTCCTTCAAAAATCTTAGGCTTAAGGGATGTTTTTTAGTGTTTTAGTGTTTTGCACAGGCACCGATGTTGGCTTGGGATTTGATGGTTCCTCCTATGAATATCCAACCGTGGACGATCAACTTCCTGATGGCGCGACCGGCAAAGTCACACGCATCACCATCCGACAGAAACCGGAGGGCAAGATCTGTAGACGATTGTTGGGCTCAGAGATTGTTCAGCCCAACTTTATCGATCAACAGTTTATGCTTTACAGGCGCTGCAGTGATGAAAGGTGACCAACTGCAGGGGGATTGTCAACTGGGATTGATCGAAGGATGATATCTAGTCCGGGTTCCTAAGGGACCCCAAGTTATCATCCAAAAATCATCATTCCTACTAGGGAGACTCATTATTTGGGGTACTGCAGGTAGCTGATATCTGTTGATAGGATCTAAGCCAGTAGGTACACTGCACCGATTTGGTGCAGTGCCAGGCAGGGGAATGCTAATCTTTCTGTATCGTTCCCAACCAAGTCACCACCGGATGCGTGCTCACACGCAAGGAAACATGAGGCCGCTCACAGCCTTGTCACTGGCCACGCAACTGGTTCAAGGGGCCCCTGAGCATGATATGGCGTCAGGTGTATTGAACTCATGGTCACAGATACGAAGGGAATTGGAGTATTGCAGGACCCCAAAATTCTTGTGAGTTCTAGACACCGTCGACCTCTGTGCCTCTGTGCTAAGTTGCTTCTGAGGGCTCTGTCTTTCCTTCCGAGCAGATCTAATGATTTGTGGATCAAATCGAAGCATCCACACTCGGCTCTCCAAGAAAAAATCCAATGACTCTCGACACTCCCATTTCTTTTTTGTCAGGGCATCAGACAAGTTCCAATCAGAGGCTAACCAAACGAGTTTAGTCGCACAACGTGGGAGTGACTCTTTCAATTGAAACGTTTGCAAGGCAGCACGGGTGTGTGACAAACCAAGCGGAGGAGACTCATTCACAATAATGCTATCATAGCCACCCTTGCTGTCTGTTCCTAGCAAACCAGGTACATTCTGGACTTCATCCAGCGAGGCTTCTAAAAGGTTTCGTGAATTGTCATGGGCTCCAGCGCCATTAATGTCAGTCCACAACAAACGAGTCCAGTCCTCGGTTTCTACCAAAGCTTGCACCTCAGCATCATTGGTTCCAATGGATTTTCGCTTTAATTTCCACGACTTCCAATGGACCAGAATCATTGGATTTGGTGCACCTCTACAAATGGCTCGGCCGCGCAAGAAAATGAGCATGCCACCAGTGGAGCTACATTTGGGACGATTTAAATGTGCTTGATCGCCCAGACCTACTACGACTAAATCAAACCAACTACTCACACCAGGCAGTTTGAAAAAATTGAGCACAGTCGCAGATTTTCGAAGCTCACGAATAATTTCTTGAATTTCCTGTGCTACACTCATCTTCGGATCAGTAGTGAGGTCAGTCAGCAAAAGATTGCAGCGAGCACAAGCTAAAGGCTGAGTTTGAACTGCCACCCACTGAACTGCACCTAAAGACGCTCTGCACTCAGTGACCTCCTTGGCCGTCATCTCGAGATGACCTTGAGAAACGCTGGGGATCGATTTGAACATCTTGCAGGGTCTCGATGTAGTATTGCTGATCCACCACCAAGGTTTGTCCATAGACAGAATCAGAGTGCATCGAAAGATCAGTGCCAGCATGTCTATACTGGTTGGTTTTGATCGAACCCCGTTTGTAGAGAGCACCTATTTTCCTTCTGATCTCATTCCATTTTTCATTTGTTCTATCTCCCGCTCTGTGGAAATTATCAACATGACCAGCCATGAACCCTATTGGTTTCCATTGTCGCTTTTAAGACTCAGGGTTCTTTTCATTTTCAACCCACAATCAAAAACATGCATCACCCTTGATCTTGACAGCACCTAAACCTTTGAGGGAACTATCAACGTTCTGAAACAGATTCTTTGGAGCTGTGGTGCTTCCATTCAGGGCTTCTCGCAATTCTCGCTCGCCAGAAGTCCAGAGACGCTGGGATTCCTCAGTGGGAAGAGTCTGCAAAAACGCTGTGCTCATGTCAATGCCCTAAACGTCCCACGAACTGGTAGGAGACATTCCTTGTGATGACTGCTTGAACCGGAGAGGCAGTTTGATGCTCACCAGTAAGGAGATCAGGGTGCATGTTCAAAGCCCAGTAGCACAATACGTGCCTTTGCTTTCTTCTTGGCATCTTGGGTGAGTGTCGTACTTGATGGCATCTTGTGCTTCTTCCAAAGATTCAACAGGAGTTGGCTTCCAAGTCAGAACCCAACGACATCTCATCAGACGTCCGCTCTGCTTGGCTTCGATCTCTCCATTGCTGTTGAGGCAACGTCTGACCGCTTGATTCGCCAGAAAGGAATTGACCTCTTTGGTCTTGGCTCGATCAAACAAAACACGATGCTCAGGACGCAGCTTTTCATACCGAACTTCACAATCTCGAAGTTTTTGAGCCAGGAAAAGTGAAGGATGATGAAGCAGCTTCTTCTTTTCTCGGTTGGAGGTCAAGTCAAGCTCCACCGTCAGGACCCAGGCTGCTTCGCAAACATCTAAACAGTTGAAAAGCAAAGTTTCCGCATCTTCCAGTTTTGGTCGTTTCGAATCAGCTTCATCACCTGCTGAGCTCGCACGTTTGCTGGATTCCTCCAACAAACGAGAAGCTGAAGGCTGATCCGCTGCACGTTCTTCTAAAGTTGGAAGACCACTGCCTATACCTTCATCTTTGTCATCGACATCATCATCAATTTCAACATCTTCAGGCAGTGGAGAACCAGGAGAGTACTCATTGACAGGGTCTCTCAAGTTGAGATCATCATCTTCAGGAACTGGAGGAAGAACTTGAGCCGGTTGCTGTGAAGACGCAGGGCGACCATCAAATTCACCAACGTATGGACCAGGTTTCATATTGCGTCGGAACTTCGGCTTGAAGGAAATAGTGGGCTGATCCGCTCGAAATGGTAAATTTGGAGCATCCTCATCATCTTCGGTGGGTTCTTCTGCAGTGACATCTACATAGGAACGTTTTGGGAGAAGGTCTTTGAGACTTTGCCAGGTTTCTGGATGTTCTGGCGCATGAATCTCAAACGTTCACGTTCAGTGACTTTGCGAATGCTATGAACACTGCAGCGATGCATAGTTCCACCAATTACTACCCATACTATATGTCTACGCTGATCTTCAGGTCTCTGGCCTTGTAGAACTTCATGAAAAACAACACGACCAGGACCAAGCCATTGCGCTCGGAAAGTTTTGTGCATGCCACCTCTAGGACCTTGTTCAGCTGCATATTTTCTCCATACCTTCACCAATTTCCATAGGATAAAAAACTTGAAGAGGTTGCCTGGCTTTGCTGTTACGCAACTTCCCCAAAGCAGACTGAGCTCGCACCTTTCGCGCAATGTCCTCAGCACTGGAACGATTGGCCATGAGCTGAGTGAAGTCTCGGTCTCTAGCCGTAGGCATCAGCCGTGACATAGCGCTCTGGTCCTCATCGCTGAAGGAAAACTGTTGACCACAGGCCCATTGCAAAGGAGTATAACCACTTACACGTTCTGTAGCATTCATGGCATGAGTTGCAAGAGCTAGTGAAGTCTCAGGTTCCAGTGAAGGATTGGATAGGTGCACCTTCGAAGCCACATTCAATTCTTGGTCTCTTGCACAGCTCGTTCCATAAGGCCATGTGCCCAGGACTCCTTCACAGCTGGAGGGTCTAAATGAATGTTGAGGTCGGAGAAGATCATGCGAAATTTCTCACCGACAATCGTCTTGGCATTGTCAGGGATCAGCACTTGAGGCTTAGGCTTTGTGGCCAGCCAGTGCTTGCAAAAAGCATCAAGAATTTGATCTTGAGACTCTGTTTTCATCTCCTTGGAGCCGTACTTCATCAAAACCACGGTGTTTTTGAACTCTGTCGCCAGGTCCATCCTGACAAGTATCTTGTATTTGTCTGCAAGGCCAGGTGGCATCCACTCAGAACAGTCAAGACCTACGACCTCCCATGCACGTGGAAGAGGGCGCAGAGAAGCTGGTGGAATTTTGCCACTGGATATGCCGCCCAACTTCAACGCAGAACAATCTCCACACTTCAGCTGAAGTGCAGTTTCGATCTTCCATTTGGACATGCCAGCGTCCTTCAAGATTCTGCCAAGGTTGAAGTTGTTTGGATGACCTGCTTCACGATGGTATTTTTGAAGTTGTGCTTCCCATTTTCGTTTTTCAGCTGCTGTTGGTTCAACTGCTGGCACAACATCACCTTCACGTTCTTCATCATATACTACTATTTCATCACCAGCAAACAGTTCAAGTTGTTCATGCATCTCTACAGTGGACAACATGTTAGCAGCTGGAGCATGTAGAGCATGAAGACGTTTATCAGGATAGAGTTCTGATCGCCATGTTTGTGCAAAAGAGACAACCATCCTCCATGGATAATATGTAGAACGTGAGGTTTCCAAGCCTTGTATATGATCATGTTCATGGGATCCAACACATACCTTCGTTTTGTAGATGTTGTAGAAAGATTCCGATGCTGTGGCTATAGTCCATGACTTCTTCAAGAAACCACCACTCAATGACCGTAAACCATATCGACAACCATCCACTCTACAAAAATATAGCGGTTTGCCCAAACGCTGAAGAAAAGCTTGAAGCCGTAGAAACATTGGTTCTTCACAACCAGCACATCTTGTTGGCCATTCCCAAAAGAGTTCTAGGGGTTCATCCAAGATCACAGACTCCTCAAGGAAGGGAACCAGCTGACGGAACATGGCACGCTCTTTCCGTCGATAGGCTTCCAGTTTGGCACGTTTCTCTTCAGTGTTGTAGTTCAGGGCTGTCCAACCAAACCAGTATGTGCATCGTGCTGATACCCACATTCTTTTTGGTTTCTCACGACCACGTTTCTCACGCAAAGCAGAGTAAGCCTCCTTGCGATGATACATGTCGAAATTGTTCTCCAAGTTGATCCGCTGACAACATAGACCTTGTTCTTGGCAAGCGCTGGGGAGCCAGCTCTGTGGGGCACAAAACATGTCCCACACATCCTCTTGTCCACCTCTGATCAGATCTCGAAGGTCAGAGTGTGCGGTGGCGATCATCATTGTCATCATCGCCATGAGAGCCTTAGCAATTCTCCACGGCAAAGTGCTCGTAGTGGAGGTAGAAGAGCAAAAAGTATCAGTCTCCCAGTCCTCAGTTGACGATCTGTGCTTGCCAGTGTTGGACCGCTTGAAAGTCAAATTCTTTTTCTTTGGTTTTTGGATTTTTGTTTTGGGGGCCTTTCCATCCTTCTTGGAAGTGTAGGCCTGGTAGTGCATCATCTCGATGGCACTGTAGTCTTGCAAGCCATCAGGCTGCAGGTCATTCTCTGAACCCGGGCTGCTGTCGACTAACGACATTTCGATCACATCGCGCTCTTCAGAGAAGTCAACCATCTTCGTATTGCCCTCGATCTGGAGAGTGGCACGATCTAACTTGTCTCGGGTTGGCCCTGTGGTTGAACCAACTCCACATCTGGATCTTCCTCCTCCTTCTCCGCTTCGGCTTTCCTCTGAGCAGCCATTTCCTGGAGGCGTTGGATCTCCTCCGAGGACATGTGCTTCAAGATCTCCTCCGCATTGAGACTTGTTGTAGAGCTCGTTGCAGGGCTTTCCGAAGCTTGCTTGGTCATGATCTTGTACTTGGCCATGTTCTGGGTCACCTGCTGCTGCAGCATGTAGGCTTGCTTTTCCAGGGCTTCCAGCTTGGATTGGTCCTTGTAAATCTCCATTGCCAGCTTCACCATCGGCGCTGTGCAATGCTGAGCTTTGACATCCTGCTCGAGGAGGTTCAAGGCCATGGTGATCACCTTCGGATCCTCCACCTTGCTGGTGCTGCCGGAGTAGCCCTCTCTCGGGACATAGGACAGCCTCAGTCCGCAGGCTTTGCAATCGGCCCACTTTGCATAGGCGTTCGACCCTTCTTGAAACGTCCCGCGTTCTCCGCAACAAGGCCGTGGACTGGGATCGCCACGGGGATCTGTGTGATGCCATCCCTTCTCCTTGGTATAGTGCAAGGGTGCCGCTTTGCTGCTCTTTGCCGGAGAGGTCTTTGGAGGCATTTGCAGTCGTGGAAGCTGTCGGCTGACCACGCTGAGAAACTTGAGCGGAAAGATCTCTGGAAGAGGAAGCTTGGCTCTGGTTCAGCTTGATTCTTCGGTTCAACATGTACTGAAAAAGAGGTTTCACTTGAGCACCATGCTCATGCTCTTGCTCATGTGTTGAAACTTCATGCTGTGTATCATTCATGCCACATAGTTCCATATAGGACCAAGTTCCAACCAACCCACATCACTGTCCTCACCGGTCGAGTCGCCTCCAAAGTGAAGTGCTATCGAAGACCAGTTGACGCCTCAGAGCCGGAGGAACCGCAGATGTACTCCTCAATGTTCACCATGAAGTGACCCTTTACATTCTTGAGCATGGAGTATGGAGTGGCATCTGGATCTTTGGCATGTACTGCATGTCCATCACAAAAGTCAAGAATGAGGCCTACCTTGGAGAGGAAGTCCATACCTACCAAAATAGGAACCAGCATACCCTTATGAAACCAGGGTTGTCCATAGTCCTTGGGATTGGGCAAGCATACGCCATGAAAAGCCGCGATGGATTGGATGATGAAGTGATAGTCACCTGATACAATGCTTGTCCCCAACTGTCTCTATCATACCTGAAAAATGGACACTTGTCATAGTTCAACGAAACCAGAATATTTGGATCTTGTTGACGAAGATGTCCCAACAATGCTTTGATGGACGCTTCAGGACCCGCTGATGCCGTCGCTGCACAATCCAGCATACAAGAACCCAGAGGAATCGTAGGTACTGATTGTTGAAGGGTATCGGAAGCCGCACAAAGTTCCAGGGAAAAAACAATCCATTGTACAATCACCAGTGTTGAAATCATCCATCATCATCTCCAAACCATAGTAATCCATGTTATACATATTCACAGTGGAAGGTTTGCCCTTTGGTTTGCCACATCACTTTCTGGACATGCCCTTTTGCAGAGGATACACATCATAGTAATAATCTTCCATCCACATGCCATCTTTGGACTTGTTCTGACCCTTTTTGCCTTTGAGATAGGATTCTAGTTCAGCAGGAGACAAATACTTGCCACAACCTTTCTGGGTAAAACCTCGATCTGGACAATCTCGTGAATAGTGTTGAAAACTGCCACAAGTGAAGCAACCCCTATTGTCAGTTGTGGATGCACTCCCAGATGCTTTTCCAAAACCCCTATCTTTTCGCAACAACATGGCCGTCGCCTGTTGAGCCTGAGACCAAGTTCGCCGGGCCTCTGACATCAAAGCTTCAGCTAGGCGCTCTGCATCCAAGGCATCTTGAAGGTCAGCATCAGCTGGGTCATCAGCTTGTTCTGCAGGAGACGTTTCTTCCTGAGCCGCGGCAGCTTCAGGCCATGTATGTTCAGCGACATGTGAAGCCCATGAATACCAGTCATCACTCCATGTGTCATGCCAATCGGAGGAAACATCCCATTGCTCATGCCAGTTGTTCATGTGCGCACGTTGTCCTATCATAGCATGTCGTGATGAACCCAATTGCTCATCCCACAAGGTCTGTAAGGAATTCGAAATGCTGATGTAATCTAACTTGATGCCCAATCTAACTTGATGCCCGTAGCAGCCAAAACATCTCTCCATTCTTCGTTGGATAGGGATGCCGCAACCAGTAGTCTCCAACCACGCAACACTTCCAAAATGAAAGAATCCAGTGGACCCAAAACACCAGGAATAGGAGAACCATGCTGTGTAGGAGAACCATGTTGTGATGCTGGAGGGACTGCTCGACCATGCACTGAAGCCGCTGTAGGACTCATCCCTTGTTGGGCTATGATCCCCTTCTTGGTCAACAGAAGCATCACCACCCTCCGTCGGAGGTTGCCACTGACGCCATCGACGCCAATCACCCCATTGTTCATCATCTTTTGGAGACATGTCAGGTAAATCGAAATTCCTTGAACTTGGACCTATCCCATCTTTCTCTTCTTTCAACTGTACCAAAGCTTCTTGGAACTCTTCAAGTCAAAACCCAAACTTTCTCTAACCAAAAACTGTGAGATCCCTTCTTCTGGTCGACGCCGGAATGAGAAGTACTCCGACATGATCGCTGCTGCATTCGGGAGCGAACGTCGGACCAGTGGAGATGCTGACGCTCGCTGTAACAACGGATTTACCCCTTCAGGACCATCGAAATCCCTCTGATGCCATGACATAGCTAACAGTCGTGCAGAACCAGACAACTGACTAATAAGCTTACTGGCGAGGTATTGCCGTTGATTCACCTTTGTACTGCCAGCATACCAGGAAATCTCTTTCACATATCTACGCCATGTTTTGGAGGAGCCATCCCATGAAGGCACATAGGACTCAGTTCGATCTTTGGATGCCGACATGAATCTCTCTTGTATCCAAATCAAACAGATGGGCTACCACAGAGTAATTATTTGCGCAGGAGGCATTGGAGCTAGCCCTTGGAGTCGCACACTATGGCGCTCCGCTACCAATAGGATCTAAGCCAGTAGGTACATTTCTCGATTTGTGCAGCGTCAGGCAGGGGAATGCTAATCTTCTCTGAACCAAGTCACCACCGGATGCGTGCTCACAAGCAAGGAAACATGAGGCCGCTCACAGCCTTTTCACTGGCCACGCAACTTTCAAGGGGCCCCTGAGAATGATATGGCGTCAGGTGTATTGAACTCATGGTCACAGATACGAAGGGAATTGGAGTATTGCAGGTACCCATATTGGAGGATACACCCATCTGAGGTGAAGAGCCTGGGATTACCAGGCCGGGCCTTAGGAGAACCCATTTCTGGTGATGTTGGGGATATTTTAAGGTATTGGGTTTACCATGGTTTACCACATGATTCAGGAGATCCACTTTTCGGTGGTTCAGAAAGTAGGCTACCATCACCATTCGTTTGTTTCTCACTGCAGCTCATTGAGACCTGGTTCTTGGTACATGTCACTTTCTTCCATGGATCCTTGACTCTTTGTGGAGAGCTATGGATGCCAACTAAGAGAATTTGGGGTATGGAGTATGGATGGTATTGGTGGCTCAACCACCAACGAATCAAAATCAGTCCTAAATGACGACAGGGCAAGCTGTTCAGATCTGTTCAGCCTATGTCGTTAGCATCTTCCAACCTCTTCGCTGTTGCTTGGTTCTCAGCAGCTTACCCCAAACAAGGTCACAACAAGTAAGGCTAAGTTGAAGGGGTTGCTCATCCCTGTGAACCCTTTAGGGAGTATGGTTTTTGATATTGTTTGATCCATGATGTGTTTAGTTGCACGATCATGTTTTACCCGAAACTGGTGGGATTATGAACCCCCCCTTTTTTGGGGTGAGGTACAATCCCTGAGAGTAAGTTAGCTACCGCATTTCGGCCGACAACCTGGAGGCAACCTATCTCCACGAAGATTTGCGCGATTGGCGTCTTCCGTTTTCATGCGAATCATCGCTTGAAGACGGCCTATTGGAAGATGGGAAGCTGGAGATATTCCAACTACTCACAGGCGGGGCTCAGAAAGGGGTAGGAGTCACCATATTTTGAGGGCCAACGACCAAGAGCCAGAAATGATTTGTATATAATAAATCGGAAAACATCAGAAATCAATAGAAAGGTTCTTAAAGTGCCTGAAAAAGTTTTGGGAAGTTGTAAACGATCTACCACATGGCTTCAGTACTGGTTTTAGATGGGTTTAGTGTGTTTCACCTGGATTTTTGAATTATCAGAACATCAGATGGTCCAGAAAAGGTACACCAAATAGTTTGTCGGGATGCCAAAAAATCGGAGACACACTGCTACTCGTCTTCGAAAAGGTCATTGGCAAGGCGAGATCATCTTTTCTACCCTCAGTTCATCAGGTTGGAGATTTTACCCTCTGGTAAACAAACATAGCTATCGAAAATGGCTATTTACGGTTGATTGACCCATTAAAAATTGTGATTTTCGATAATGATGTTAGTTTACCAGAGGGTAATCCATCACAATATTTGCATCCCATGATGTGGATGACCCATGAAGTACCAGTCAGGAGCGCTTCTTAGGGATAGACGATCCAGGCCGACACAGATGCCAGGCTTGATAGCTGAAGTTCCCATATGAAACAGTCATGATTTTGCAAACCCTCCAAGTCCTCCAAAAAAAAACTATACCCCATCATTATCATACCTTTCCCATACCTTTCCCATAGCTTTCCCATACCTTTCCCATACCTTTCCCGCAGCTCAAACGGTACCAGGCCAGACTCTTGGTGAGGCTCCCGCGCATGGCGGCCACACCGTTGGAGGTGCATTTCAACTTGGACCATAGCGCCTTTCTGCTGACCTACGCGGGCCACGCCGCGGCGCAATGGTTCGGCCTCTCGGTGAACTATGTGCATAGGCCCTTCCACGTCGCAAGCGCCTTATTTTAGAGAAGAAAATGGCGCTCTGGAGATCATCAGAG
>Ga0126342_10008701_pt1 | contig 18192 bp, 13 predicted proteins | sample Cyp1metagenome_FD_92528 | JGI IMG/M metagenome (GOLD analysis project Ga0126342, IMG submission 92528) | Coral microbial communities from Lord Howe Island, Old Settlement Bay, Australia - Cyphastrea 1 metagenome | ecosystem: Host-associated > Invertebrates > Cnidaria > Coral ... | reverse complement strand
TTATATATATACTTATATATATACTTATATATATACTTATATATATACTTATATATATACTTATATATATACTTATATATATACTTATATATATACTTATATATATACTTATATATATACTTATATACATACTTATACATATATATATACTTATATATATATATACTTATATATATACTTATATATATATACTTATATATATACTTATATATATATATATATGTTTTGTTTATATCTATATGTATATTTATTTATATATATATTGATATTTATATATTACATATATTCCAATATTATGTTGTTTTGATAATCATCACAATCAACTGGGAAATCCCTTGGTAACCAAGCAGTACAAAGGGGCGACGTTGCGGGTTTTGAACACTGCTCCACCGGGCAGAGTTGACCAAAAAATGTGGTTGAACAACGAGCCCAGCAAAATTTGACATGATGCAACCAGCAATGGATCAAAAAACCATCAAACACCAAGAACAAAAAGGAAAAGCTATAGAAAACATCTATATAGGAAATGGAAAGCCTGTAAAGGGTTCAGCTCAACAGAGTAAAATCAAAGCCATTGCTCCCAAAAGAATAACGTTCAAGATGTTCAAGGACTTTCAAGAATGATCTCAACAAATAAGGGTCACATGTGTAACGCACAAGGACCGTATGTGAAAAATGTGATTGGATCCAAACTTTTCTACAGGAACTTTGCCTCAAGTCTAGTTGGTTTCCAGTCCCATTCTGATTGTTGGTCGCACTTATCCAGGTGTGAATTCCATATGCGTTGGCGTTTCAATGATTCATGGTGACTTAGATAACCCCTGAATGGTGCTATGATCCCTGAGAAACAACCATTGGACCATCGCCCTTGGTCACATGTAGTTACAGTTTTCTTCCCACTCTGTAAGTGATGTTTACATTCAACATGATGAGTATCTGAGTTGGTGATTTCAACTCCCCGAAATATGTTGTTCTGGGATCATCATTATTTCCGAAGTTGAACATAAACAATATTCCAAACCACCAAGAACTTGAGGTAGGAAAATGTCCAAGTAATTCCAAATCCATCTCTAGTTTTCTAGGCCTTTAAATGTCGAGCCAGACCTTCCCACGGTGCTAAGGCATCCGGCTGCCCCTTGTCAGACGCATTCGGGAGCCACCAACGAGACTGTCGCAACCAAAAACTGGAAACATCCCCGAGGTGCTAAAAGCAGAAGCTGATGATATGGCAGTGTGTCAAAACCTTGTACCCCTGGTGAACATCAAAATAGCTGGTAAATGGATGTTCCTCCCCCTAAAAATGGTATTAATAGGTATTGATCCATATCCATATCCAATGATATAGGGGGGATATAGGGGGATAGCCTTCTGACCATTCTAACCATCCTTGTGGATGGTTTATATACATGAGTGGCACCATTCGCCTCACAGGGGATATACTGTGGCGATGCAGCTTTTGAAACGCTCACTGCCCCCGGCAATCCCACAGGCGAGAACGCAGGGATTGACCCGTCATACTGCTTGGTTAATAGAGATTCTCTAAACTGACTGAGGATAATCCCCAGTATGTTAGGTAGGATAATCCCCCGTAATCATGAACAACAGGGGTTTTGAACACACTTCCACCATCCCACCTACTGCCGTCTCGATGCCGGAAATGGCCGGGGGTGGCACTTCTCTAGTATGCTACTTTTGAAACAAATCCTGTACCTGTGGACTTCAGCACTTTGTTAGTATAGTAATTGTGACTGTCTCTATCTTCCACCATTTCTTGTTTGTTTTTCCGGAATTCTTTGGCATTGATTAGGTTGTTGGCTTTCCTGTTTTGTTGGAGAACTGTCTCGGAACATTAACAGCCTGAACTGCACCGCAGGTGGAAAATTATGGGTCCATGTTTCATGCCTCGCGCGGTGTCTCGCTTGAGCCAGGGGCGACGGCATCTCCGTTTTCATAGTTGAGTCCTCTGCTAAATAGCGGGCAAGGTCACGCCGTTCTCCTGCTGTTGACATTCCACAAATGACTTGAATAGAGCCATTCATGGGAAGTAATGTATACATATATATATATATTTATTTATTATCTACAATTATATACAATTATATACAATTATATATACATGTGCATTCATATTTCGCTACATAAATAAGCATAAATAGCTGAAACTTTCAGCCATTTGGGACGATCGCTGTATTCGACTGACGCCATAGGCTCTGAGATTGATGGAATTGAAGCATCAAAATATGGCGTGTTCAATGAGAAATATTGGGATATTTGAGTTCATATCACTGACAAATGATGGTAGATTGACATTTACTGACTATGAAATTGGATTTATTGGAGCAACCATCAATTATATACAGATATATACAGGGCTTCTATGGCTTTCAAGTATCAAACATACAGATATTTTTCATGGACAAAATGATGGTTGATTGGTTAATTGAAGGGTCATTAACCTATACCTAGTTTATTAGGCATCATGAACTCACCCTCAATTAGCGTGATGGCTATTTACCAGTCAAGATACAGAGGTGTGATTCATGGCTTATATGGAAAAGGCACATTTCTACGGGATGGAAAGGCACATTTCATACTATGAACCCCAGAAAAGTTACAAGACCCTAGAGGCCTAGAAAGTTGTAAGCACTGGAATTAAAACACCATTTATAGTCTATAGTGATCACTGCCGCATAAATGATTGCGTTAGACAGTTTTAAACAAGCACCATTTACCAGAGACCTGCATGGCGGAAAGACACACCTCCTCACAATTGGTGGTGACACTGTTTTGCTTGTCAATGGCTATATCAAGAAACATGAGACATAGATAGTCATAGTATTTATTATATTCTCCCTGGCCTATTTTCCTTATATATGATGAAAATCATCCAAAATCTGCGCGTTTCAATTTGTTTTTAACCCGCCATCTCTAGAGCAAACTGGTCTGCTAGGACGCGTCAGCGTCGCCATCGTCACTTCCGCGAACCAGACTTTGGGGTCACCTCCACCACGCTCACAAACATTCCCATGGCCGACTCATAAGGGGTTGATTTCGAATAAAGCCGAAGTAGTTCACAGCGGATCTGGTTATGGAGCCCAACCAAAAAAAAAACACACATCCCCCAACACCAGACCCGTACCCGAATCTAATCTGACGATTCATTGGAAACTGACGATCGGCTCGCTGGAAGCGCAGGAATCCCGCCCCGCTTCACCAAAGCTTCACGGCCTGCACCTTTGGGACATCAACATATCTATATAATATACATATATATATATATGTATAATATATATATACATATATATATATATATATTTATTTATTTATTTATTTGTTGAATGTATATCATTGTACCATGATTGCATGTATTTATAGTGCATGTTGCAAACATTAAAACTGTAAATTTATGAAAACGTGGAAATAATATGAATGGCAACACACATAATGGATTCATTTAGGGATATATTTATTGGTATCGGATACGGTTGGGAAATCCCGTACAGTGGTTTGCTGTGGTTTGTATATGAATCAAATCCTTTGTACATCAGTAGAGAACAAACATATGTTCCATTTTTCACCAAAGTTCTGCACAACACATTTATTCAATTGCCAAGACATACTATTTTGCTGGATCCCATGAGGAATCACCATCAAAAACCTAATGCCTTGAGGTCACGTATGGTCAAATTTTAGGGAAACGGTGTATGATGGAACAGGACAAAACATCCACAAAACAAGGTCCTGCAATGGTTTAATCAATTCTAGGTTTGGCCTCCTTGAATGTGCACGTTGTTTCGCTGGTTTCAAAAAATTGACACAACCACGCACCCCGTGTTCAGCATTAGTTTCCCAAATTGCCATGGAAAGAAAACAAAAAATGAACCTGGATAATTTGCAACAATTTGCAACAATTTGCAACAATTTGCAACAATTGCCGGTCATTCTGTCGCAAACATGGTTGTCCGCAGATCAGGACCTTGAATCGCCACATTGATCGTAACGCAGCTGCGATCTGCGCAAACACCAGCCTGACGCAAATGCAAATGGCAATTGGCAATCTGCACTTTAATAAGCCCGGCCACACACAACACTACTCGCAAAAATGCATGTTTTTGCATGGGTTCGTCAGTGCTGATTTTCTTCATGGCAGTGGTTTTGGTTGTTCCTTCTGGTCCATGTTAATGTTTGCACCTGTTCTTGCTTGCAAGAGGGTCTTGCCGCACACACGCACGGGATGAATATAGTCAAACTTGCATGAGTTTGCAACATGTGGGTATTGTCGTCCACACCATACCACGTGGGTTATAGGTTGTCTACGCGCATGCTAACCGTCTGTCACGCGCCCACGTGAAGAAGTCACGATCAAACAGTCTAACATATTCAAGCAAAATCCAAGCCAGATGCAGCATTCTTTCAAACAATAAAACACCAAGAGGTTGGTGGCAGCAAGTCCTTCATATGCCTTCAAACCAAGTGCATCCAACCGTGCCCGTACTTGTTTCATTTGAGCCTCGGCGCGTCGCTTCCGCAACAAGCGCCGTAGTTGGTCCCAACCACGTTTTGCCCTGCACAGCATCCGTGGCGCAAGGGTAAGCAAATTGTCGCTGGGCAACCAAATGTGTTTCGGATCCGGGGCTTGTCACATTGTACCACCCAAGAAGGATTCGGGGGGGGCCCATCAAATTCTCGCGCCCAACAGTGTTAACAATGACTCGGCCAATGACATCAGCCGGCGGCGCGGATATTCGGAGCATTCCCAAGTTCCAAGCGCCCGCTCTGCCCCCAACTCCCCCAAGGCCTTTTCTGCAAGACTAACCGCTGCACTCGCCCGAAGGCTCGGTCCGATGCGGCCGCAGCTCCAACTGCCTCCTGGTGGGGGCTTGAGCGTTGCTGCGCGCGGCGACCGAGGCAGCGGATGGAACAGTTCCGCACATGGCGTGTCCAAGCCCCGTCACCAAGGTTGGATATAGTCCAAACATTCTTGGAAGATATTGGAAGATCATTCACGCCAGATTCCTTCAACCATATGCAAGCGCATGACGAGGCCTTTCAGTAGAGAATCCGCAGAGGGTTAGTGGATTGCGTGATAGATAGTGGTAGATACATGACAGAGCTGTGCCTGTGGCCCCTCCAAGATGTCCCCTTCAAATCCAGGTGAGACGGTAACTCTGCTGACATGCCATTATCAAAAAGGGGTTCGTCTTTGGGCCACGACATCAGGAACCCACATATATATATATATATTATATTATATATATATATATTATATTCTCCATCGGAGAACCCCAGGCCCCTCGGGTATATATATATATAGTTACAGAAATGAGCTCGGTGTCCCGGCGAAACATGTATTTTGCGCCCCAGCACATTTGTATCTGCAAGACTATATGTGTATGATTGTGTGTACATAGGTATCTACACGCCACACAAGCACACCACACAAGCCCCATCTAACCTAATCCAATCGAATAGGATTTAATCCAGCCGACTGGAAATAATCAAATCAAATCCAGAAATCATTATCTATCTATGTAGCATCCCTTAGTAAGCTACAACCTTTATGAACATATAGTATCTCTTGGGGTCAGACAATGGCTGGTGGATGGTATCCTGGGCATCTGCCCAACCTTGGCTTAATGCAAATCTGCCAACTTTGGGGTAAATCACGTTGAATCGCATTTGTTCATCGAATAGTGGACATGTTTAAAATATGTATATATATATGTGTATATATATATGTATATATGTATATATATATATATATATATATATTCATGCAAATTTACTATCAAAAAGGCAATATTTATGTAGTTATGTATGCCATATTGTCACTACGAGCCACCGGCTGCACTTGGAATAATGATAATTCAAGCCGCGTTGCAAGTCTCCTCAAGGAATAAATATCTAATATAAATATGTATATATATATATATATACATATTATATATATGTATATATATATACATACATACTATATATATATATATATGTGCATACTATATATATATATACATATTTTAAACACATATTATATATATATATTATATTATATATATATATATTGAATTGAGATTATATGACTATGGGTCAAAACCTGCTACCCTTTTCTGTTCACAGCAAAATAGTTGGCATAGCTGGGTAGTCCCGAAATATGGTATAATCGATTATAATCGGTCTTGACCCATCCACATGCAGTAAAGCGTTAGCCTCAGTAAAGCATTAGCTTAGGTAGCCCCCCATATCACTGGTGGCACTTGGCTTTTGCAAAGTCCTAAATGGGAGCCGTGCAGCCGCAAAAGCATGCAAAAGCCATGTGGAAGACTTGTAGGTGACGCATTATTTAGAAGGACCCGGATCCGAGTAATTCATTCAGGACCGAAAAAAGCATCACCAAACAAAAGAAAAAACATTCTCCAGAATCGATCTCGATGTTCAATGTTCATGTTGGTAAGCAAAGCCATGCTTTTTCGATGTCCGGTCCTTGACCTGAAGAACATATGGGTCAAGTGATATGGGATGAATGGTCGTCCATCCAGAATAAACCTCATTAAATCATATCAAATCCCTGTGAAAATGGATTGATGACCATCCCCAATTACCGGCCAGTTATCCTCCAACTTTTCAGCATGGCAATTTTTCCAATGCCAGATAAAATGACAGATAGAATGGCAAAATAAAAGTCAGATATGCCAGATAGAGTGTAAGCGCCAAAAAAATGTTAGAACATATGTCAGATAAGATGTCAGATGGAATGTCAGATGAGATACTGTACCAAATAGAAAATAGAACACGAAAAAGAATGCCAGATCAATGAATCAAATACCAAATATAATGCCCAGTGTATATGTCAGATAAGATCTCAGATAGAACGCCTGACAGAAAGTCAGAGTATATGTGAGATAAGGTGTCAAATGTCAGATAGAATGCCACATAAAATGTCAGATAGGATGTCAGAATTTGTGTCAGATAGAACGTCAGAATTTGTGTCAAATAGAATGTCAGAATGTATGTAAGGATATTTGCTTGAATTGTGTATATATATACATGTCAGATAGAGTGCCAAGTAAAATGTCAGAATTCATATCAGATAGATTGTGAGTTGGAGGGAATCTCTCTAAGAAAGTAACTTCCATTTTTGGTGTATGTATATACTATGCATTTGGGTTTGGGTTTGGTTCGACCGGTTCGACGCGTCTTTTTCTACAAGAAACGGCAAGTGGCGGTTGGAATCGCTGGAAATCTAAGCTCGCAACGGAAAATATCCATCATGAAAATAGATGATTGTCTCATTGAAAACCCGTTAAAATTCACAATGGAATTTCAATTCTATGGATGATTGTCCTATTCTCAAGAGAAAAACATGGTGGCTTGTCCGTGGTTTTCCGGCGAGTTTTCCAAGAAAGGCCCTTATTTATGGTGGATCTATCATGATTTATCCATTTGGAGATGAGTTTTAACCATTCAGATCTACATAAACTAGAAATGAATCCATCTTCACCCCAAAAAAATGGCCAGATCTCCAAATCAGACTCTAAATGGACAAAATCATGAAATCCGTGTAGGATCCAGCAGTGGATGCTCCTGATACAGCGCGCGGTGCGTGCAGCGCAGACGTTCCAAGACTTCCTTCGTGTTGGCGACGAGGCAAAGCTACTCGGACTCCAGGAAACTAAGTGGATTCATTGCCATAGTATACCTTAGAGACTACTTCAGCGGATATGTGTATATTATATACATATATATATATATATTGTATACCTTAGATATTACAAACTGGATATATATATATATACATATACATACATATATTATATAACCATGGTATACGATAGTTAGCCATAGTTCTACATCATTCGTTTTTCGGGGTTATTTCCCAACTGATGGGCGTTTGAGATACCACGAAACGGGGACTTCAGAACCAAGCATAACCAGTTACGAAGTACGATGATCCTCCATGGTTTATGCGGATGTACGCTCTGGAAATTTAGCCTTGGTATAGATGGTCCCGATTTTACCTACTATTTTAGTGGCGATTTTCCATAGCTATGTCGAATGACCGTAGACAATGTGCATATAATGAGATAGATCACCAACAATTTCGGTATTTCATGGGATTTAATCTAGCTAAGCTTGTCCCCACGTGGGACAAAGGGATTGAAGCAACAACAATTGGGGAGCCAACTTGATTCAGCAACACAAATTGAACTTTACGACACACCAAAGGGATTTTAACCAACAAACATGGGGGGGTTAGCTTAACATAGTCCCATGTGCATCACAGTGAGTGATTAATAACCCACACATACAACTGGTTACCATCCCATTGCAACTGGGCTATAGTACGAGGGTTAGGAACCACTTACCAACTGGATGCAATTCCGGGCATAAATTGAGTGCATGCAGAATTGGGACGCTTCTGCTTTTTCGTTGGCTTCAACTCCAACAAAATCATGGCGCCTAAAACATATTCTGCACCTCAACATTGGTTACCCAAAGCCCCAAGAAAGTTGTTAGTTTTGGGATACCAATCCGCATTTCAATCAGGGACTTTGCATGGCCATGGAAAGCAACAACTCACGAAAACCACTGGCCACTCGAAAGCTCCAAAAAAAACACTCAATCATTGCAACCCATTATTTTTGTCTTTCCGGTGTTTCAACCCCCGTTTCTGTTCCACCGCAAATTGAGATCTAACGGTGGATTAAATCAACACCCATCCGACGGTTTTAATGTGGTAAAACGACAATTGGGCTGGTTAAAATCATCTTAACTTCACCATGTTTCCCTAAATCTACCTCATTTTGTTTGCTGATTTTTAAAGGTTAACCATGGTTAACCCCCTAACCCAACTGATCACTGGAAACAAAACGCCAATTGGGCCCCCCCGCTGTGCAGTGGCTGAAGGATAGGCGTGTCAAAGCCGAACCCTGCGAATGTTGATGGTGGAAAATCAGGGATCCATACAGTAAGATCCCAATAGCTATTGAAAATCACCATTTATAGTGGATTTTCCCATTAAAAATGGTGATTTTCCATAGCTATGTTAGTTTACCAGAGGGTAATGCATGGAAGGACAATTTTTAGAACATGAGACTTGAATCTACTGTACCTAGAATGAAAGCGGATGTATATCCCATGAATGGACTCACAAAAAGTGGATTTTCAACCTCAAAAAAAAGCCTGCTGTTCAGACATGTTTGTCCCCCCAACTTTCGCCCTATCAGCCTATCAGCCTATCAGCCTCTTGGGGGTCTTCTTCCAATGCTGTTTTGAGATGTTTTGAGGTCTATCACAATCTACCCAAGGATTCCACACCATCTCTAACCAAATTAGGATCTGTCAGTTCGGGTCGACAGATCGGCACTCATACTGGTTTATGGCTAGTCTTGCGCTAGTGCGTATATATTGATAGGCATCAAAATGTGTCTACATTCATTTCTTACCCCACATCTTATCTTACATATATATATTTCAATTTCACACATGGCAAGACTTGCTTGGATTTGCCTAAGTGGCCAAGAAAATCAACCGAACACATTCCCAAAAATTTGATTCCCCAATATATTTCCATGGTAAAATAAGAACATCACCAGTGCCCCAGTATCCATCAGTAGCCCGGTGCCTGCAGGTTCAAGGCATCTTGCAGCCGACTCCGAGCTGTCAGCGCCTCCTCCAAGTTGTAGCAGCATGGAGCACCTCAGCTTGGAAACAGCTCCGTGGACCAGTGGATCCGTGGATCCAAATTGGCCGCCATGACCAGTGACCAACATCAGCCTGGTGATGTTTACCCATAACCCACTTAAAATAAACCAGAAAATTAACCATCTATGGTGATGTTTACCCCAACATTGACTCATCAATGGTGATGTTTACCCATAGCCCAACCATCTATGAAACCATAATATATTAATATATATTAACCATCTATGAAACCATGGCAAGCCATGTTTGCCATGGTGATGTTGACCCTAACATTGACCCATGTTGAGCCGGGACATGTCGGGACCCCCGATTTCACCCACACGGTACTTTGGCCGCGCACGCAGCATAGTGCTAAAGCCTGGTCGGGATCCCTGGAAACGACCCAGGGAGAAAGATGAACGATGAAAGCCACTAATTCGATCAGTGTCCACTGTGACATTTTGGGCTTAATTCTTGAAAAGTACAAGTGGTGCGATCAGAAACTGAGATGGAGAGAAGAGAATCCGGAGTTAAATCGTCACAACACTTACCCATCTTACCCTCCGGAAATTACTCATCACCAGCAATTCCTATGGTTTTCCTATGGTTTTCCTATGGTTTTCCCATTAAAACCCTAGGAAAGCCTCCAATTTTCAGTGACTGATTTTGGGATAGAAACTCGAGACTTCACCCTGGCAGGAGTTGCTGCTGGCCATGGCCAGGTGATCATTCCAAGCAACACACTTCTGGCAACGGGAAATACCCGTGATGTTTGAACTCATGTGATACATCCAAGAAATGACCCCGGTTTTACCAGAACTGGACGGGAAAGCTGACCAAGAGGAGAAATAGTGGTTTGGCTGGTGGCTGGTGGACGGTAAAGCCGTAAGAAACACTTATCATACATATAAAATAAAATATAATAAACATGAATAAACATGAATAAACTCAGAATTCTGGGTCAAACCCATGACTTAGTAAGGATTACACCAACGACCGGACATGGCTTACTTCCAGCGATCCAACCCAGCACCTCCGCCCAGCTCCACAGCTGCGTAGAAGCGCAGCTGAAGCTTCCTGGGCCTCGTTGCGTCAATGCTTCATGTGCCACATGCAGCGGGGTCGTCCGCCTCGACTTTCATGACTTGCCCAAAATCAACGTCTTTCAATGGATCAAATTTCCATGGTTGCCTACTTCCCCACTTGCCAGCTGATAGTTGGTAGCTTTCCACATTTTGCTATTGAATGTGCATGTTCTGCTTCGTTCTAGCATTTTAGTTGGCCGACAAGCATGGCCGCATGGCCTTGTCTGAACAGGTACCCTAAAAATCCACTGTTCATCATAATTTCCCTGTATTGGCATATCATGAGGTACACCCCAGTTTCAGATACACCCAAAATATCATATTAAGTTGCTTGAATCCCATATCCAGTTACGGTCTGATTGCAATCCAAATCTGATATAGTAGATAGATACATTATTATATATATATATATATATTATTATAAGTTGGTTGGATATGCCATTACATCCCATTTTCGTCCAAATAAATACACAAATCCCCCTTACAATCGCCATGACATCCCACATCTTTGAGTGGTCCCAGGCTCCATCGGGCGCCCCAACTCCAGCACGGTGCCACCTGCTTTGGGCCGGCGCTTTTGGGCCCTCGTTCCGGTGGAACCTGGCCACGGGAAGATGTGACTGAAGCCATGGAGACTTTTAAGGTGTAAGGATCGGGATTTACCAACATAACTTTCAGATATGTTGGATAAATCAAACTACAGTATATTACATTATGTAATATCATATGTGCTAAGTCAACCATTACTTGCATATATATATATATAACATATCATATTATATTATATATATATATGAATTATACAAGTATGTTATTGTGTCATATTGTGTCACTATCATATTATATGAATCACACGTTTGTTGGTCATCTTCTCCCAGCCGCCTGAATGCAGTGTCAAGGCCTCTCTTACGGCCTGAATGTGGAGGCAGGATCGGAAGAGGCTGATTTTCACCCATTTTTGATGATTTAATGATGAAAAAGTGGGATTTAACCACGAACAATTGGGATTAATCATTTAAAAATTGGATTTATCGGGATTTACTGGACACTGAAGAAGAAATGCAAGAAATGCGGATACGGCCGATCCACCCAAGAAACATTACTTATACATTTCAGCAACTAAGAATTTCTTGGAGAGTGACCAGCCAAGATTTCAAATTTGACAATGCACCAAAATTGGGGCATACCCGTGTAATACAAATGTTTGACCAATACAACCAAATACAAATACTATGGGAATTCATTCGACCACCAAAAGTTGAAATTCTTCATAGAGTGCCATTCACAGAATAATATACGTTAAGACTAAGTTAAGATGTGTTTCCACTGTAAGTGGGGTGCTAAATCTGTCCTCCTATTCCCAGGGGGAGGTTTTGCTTTGGCCACGGATGATCCAATCCCCAAATCATTTGGGAATCCCCATCTGCGACAGGATGACCTGCTGCTATGAAAAACCCCAAGAAATTGGATGATTTTCTGATTGAAAATGAGAAAAGCTGACGCAATTTTGATGAAATTATGATTCAGGGACTTCAAAAATCTCTGGTAAAAAAATGTCATGGACAAAAACCCATGTTCCAGATTTTGGTGACGCGGTTTTTTATGGTGACAGTCGAGTTTCGCTACCATCTTTGTTGATCCATAGCTTTTATTCCTCCCAATTTTACGTCGTATAGCGGAACTTGCCTCGTCAAAGCTGTGACCCTTCTCGGAGGCTTCCCTGACACGCCTTTTGGTCCAGGTCAACACCTGGCATCGTGGTCAATTGGAAAATGGGGATATCCATGGCAATTTAATGAAAATGGGGCTGGCAATTACCTGAAAATAGATACATTACATGAAATTACTCTCAAAATTCTGGTTTTCATGTAACATGAGAATAAACTGCGGGATTTTGGGCACAATAATACAAGACAAATATGCAGATGTCACTTGCGAAAACGGCACGCAGTTCCTGGTTCCTGGTGCCGTTCATGTTTGCACCAGTCCCTGATCTATCGGGGAATCCTGTGGCTTTGAGACAAGGAACCCTGAAGAAAATGGGGTTCGGAAGGTGATTTCCCTACCGAACATTGCTATTTTGAGGTGTCATTCCAGAAAAAAACAACATGCAAACTTCCGGCACCATTTCTAGACATCATCGGATAATGGAAATGGTTGGGAAACATACGCCATTTTTCTGGGAGACCATCCCTTCATCCTCACCTTGCTATCATCCACCGCCAGCGCTCGGTCCCGCCGCATGCGCGAAAGGATGTGGAGACCCGGAAGACAGACCACGGCGTAGTACCTGCGTAGTTCCACGGCGAAGCGACCGGGGGACTTGCGACATCTTGCGACATCCCTGAGGTATCCTGTGATATCTTGATTTGGTGAGGGAACTATTGCCTGAAACCAAATGATACTGTTATCAGGAGAAAAAAGGAGTTCGTGGATATTGAACACTTACACTTAAACCAAGTGTGGATCAACCAAAACGACATCACAGGTTTTTTTTCTGTAGGAATGTGATGCCTGGGGATGAGCAGCTGGCTGTCCAGAATCTCCATGGTCTCCAACTAGAAATATCTAGAAATTGGGCTCCTAAAACCTCGCAGATTTTCTATCTACGATGATCTACTGTAACGTTCCTGGTAGTCCCACCATGGCCCCTGGGCCATAAAAATCTGTGGAGATCGGATGAATCCCAAGTTTCGATGCTAAAAACCCAGCTCTGGGTGACGTTAAAAAATCCCCATATTTTTTGTTGGTCGAATCAGTAGAAATTGCCTGCAAAAAAAAACATCACCTATGACATACCCTCTGGTTCAACAGGTTGCTATTGAACATGGCCTGTTTTTGGGTCGCTTTTTTTTGAACCCATGGAAAAAATGGAATAAAAATGGTGATTTTCCATAGCTATGTAGACGTTTACCAAAGGATAGCCATTGACACTTCACCAATCCCTCTGGCTGGGCTCCCACGCCATCGACTGACGGTGCCTTTCAGCGTCCTCTGACTGAAGGTCACGACGCTGCTCCTCAGCATTTAATCCAATCGTGAGATCTATGGCCTGGTAGGCACAAGAAACAGCAAGTCACCCAACAAAAACATAAAGTTCATAAATAATTCCATAAATTTCATATCAATTTTTAAAATTCCATAAATTAGCATATAAATGATCATTTGATTTCACATATTCCATAAAACCCATACAAGCGGGGACCCAGTATGATACATTATCATTAGTGGCTTAAACTGATTGACCACCCCAACAAAAGAGATCATTTGCAAATCCATTGCCATCCACCCAAAAATGGATTGGTCTAAGCCAAGGCCGGAACCCTGCTCCACTTGAAGCCATTCGCATGGCCGGCATGGCCCTGCAGCTGTGTTGTGTGATGGTTTCTACCCATCCCAAAAAGCACCCATGACTGGGAATGGTATGTTTATACCACCTATAAAGATGGTGATGACTGGGGGATGGTTTATGAGATTGTTTTGCCAACATTAGTCGGTTGCACTTGATCGTCATGAGGAGCGGAGCATGAAGATGTTTGAAACCTGCCAGGTGATGTCCAATAGGAAGCTCATTTTTCTTGCTCCGCACCTTCTTCAAATGAAAGCGTTCAGGCAAAATCCTGTATTCCATCCCCTTCATTCATTGCTCAGCACCACTGCCGCGGCCCAAACACCGTGCCTGCAAGATGTCTTCTTCGGCCGAATGCCGCTACATCTTGCCTCCCGCTTGCGTTGGGTACACATCAACCTCAGTGCCTCCGAACGAATACAGTAGCTGGTAGAAATGACACAGTTCACAAAAAAGGATAATTTGATCCTTACCCAAATGACCACCATCACCATCACCACCATCACCACCAGCATCATCATAAACCAGGGAGATTAAAACCATTTGAAACAGCATCAACAACAACCGAAAAGCACCTGGCAGCCACGGCCATAGCTTTTGCTCGAAAGCATCCAAGCCTTCCCCGGACGACCATGTGGCTTCGGTGGCACAGGCACTTGGATAAGTGCTGCGCATCTCAAGGTATGTAAAACAAGGATTATTATCTTGGATTTTAAGTCCATATATGACATATATATATATATATATATTACATATATATATATATATACTGTATATACATATATTAAATACCATCGGATGCTAAATGAAATATCATTGGGTTGTGTGATTCGTTGGTAATCATCTCTGGGCATATCCAGCAGATTCTGAGTGATTGGAGCCACACATTTAACCGTGTGATCATCCGCGAAGGCTAGGTAGAATAACATGCATATGCTACCACAAAGTGGGGCCCAAAACTAAAACCCAACTTCTAAACCCATGCAACTGTATGTATGAATATGTATTACTGTATATTATATATATATATATGATTATATATGTATCCACCACGGTGATTACTGGAGATGTGATCTACAATCAAACATGGCTTGAGATATGATTTAAACAGATATAAACCAGCGGCCATCGGCCAAGATGTGCCTTGGGCAACCACCGATGTTCCATTTGCCAACGATCTTCCATAGATTTCCCGTTGTCCATTCCATTTTTCCACCGATTTCCCAGGGTTCCATCCGAATTTCCCATCGGTTTCCCACAGATCTCCCACATTTCTCGGCATCGCTACCTCCAACCCTTGGCGTTCCAAAGTGGTCAGCTGCTCCAAGGCAGCTTTGCGACACCTCAGCTGCCATTCATTTTAGGGATTGATCATTAATAGTAATAGTAATACACCATCAATAGTACCACTGTTATAGTAACACTGGTAACATTAATCATTAATAGTAATAGTAATACACTGTTATTAATGCGTCCAATACCAGTAAATAACACATGGTAATAGTACTGATACCATTATTTTTGGTAATCGTACGTAATATTATGTACAATGTGTATATATATATAAACAAAGGTAATGGGCTTTCAAAAAATGTTCTGTGGATACAGTCAAGATAATCTGGCCTAAAGTCTGCACAATTTGGCGTAAATAGTAATACTATATAATGGTAATAGTAATATAGACTAGAATTACCATGGTAATAGCAATGTTTTTACTATTCATATGGTAATAGTAGTGATACTAAATGAATATGGTAATAATATGGTGGCAATTCATTGGTAGTAATGGATGATAGAACTAATAGCAGCTAATGTAAATAATGATAAATAATATAATCAACCAAACTATAGTGAATGAATCCAACCATCTCACTGCTAGTAGATCGTCAAACGTAATAATAGTCTTGATTATGGACTCTTGACTAGTAATAGTAATTAGTAGTCAACGGTATAGCAATGGTAGTCAATACTAATTAGTCAACAGTAACAAATGATCAACTACTATTGACAAAATCAAAAGTTGATTGCTGTAGCAAAGCCCATGCCCAACATGGTTTCAAACAGTAGTCATTACGCATCATCATTTGTGCATCATCCTCCCTGTTTTAGGGATGCGACATGCGACCCAAAGGTATGTCTGTATATGTTGTCCAATAGGTTTCCCATGATAATCTCAACTTGCTATCCTCATGCTGGTTACTATCCCAGTGTCGATGAATCACCATCCCCCGGACGTCACCGGGGCCCCCGCGGAGGACTCAGGCGACTTAACAACTCATGAAGCTGTGCATAGAAATGGGTTGCCTCCAGCGAAATCCCAAAAGGATTCGAATGCGATTCAGACTTGGGCTGTTTTTCACAACCGTCTTGGCATGGTAGCTTGGATGACCTTCCACAGTACGTTTTTGCCTATATATATATATATATTATTATATATTATTATTATATATTATCATATCAATAATATTCAATAATTATGTATACAAACATATGGGGGGGTCCCAAAAAAGGGGTACCCCCAAATCATCCATTCTAAGATTTATCATTGTAAACCATCCAGCTATATCCAGCTATTGGGGTACCCCATGCCACTAATTTTGCCACACCTCGTAGGAAGCCATGCTGGCTGCCTGGAAGGTGAAATCGATCTTAGCCGCTTAGCCGTTGATGTGAAAACCATCCCGATAACTTGTCAGAAATATAGGTGGTATATGATATTACAAAAAAAAAACACCCGCCACACACACATCAATAGCAATTTCCAATTGGATCCAATTGGATCTTTATGATTGGGTTTACCCGTTTACCACATGAATGAAAGGGCTGCCGTTTACAAATCCCTTGCCCCCTGTCTCAAGTCTCATCTCAAGTGAGGGCCCATCTGCGGCAGCTTCCCCGAGCCTGCGTCATTTTGGAGAAACTCGATTAGGCCTTGGTGGCAGTGCTACTTGGATATGATATAAAGATACAATTTATAAATGGATAGAATTAAATGGGAAACCCACTTGCTATCATTTGCTCGGTCCAAAACATCTCTATCTCAAGGCGTTTCAGGAAAAATCAGACCACCCCCAAAAAACGAGACAGAGGCTTTTCAAAGTCTGAGGTCAGAATGGTCAGAAAAGGTCAGAAATCATGATTACCTTTCCACATCTTTCAGCAAATCTTTGAGCACAGTCTCAATTGGATTAATTAAGGGGGAAAATCACCGGAAACCATGGGTTTTCTTTATATTCCATGGGAACCACCCATGGTTTCCTGTAGATTTTCCCACCAATCGAAGAAAATCCTGGCACGCCGGGGATCCCCACCCTCCTGCCACGCCTGGCCAGGTGAAAAATCTGAGGAACCATAGTTTTGTCTTTTCCCATGTTTATCATCCCAGCAAAATCAATCAAATTTGGGGGTGACCGTTTATTTAGTGCCCCTGAAACTAGTCCAATGGCCCAATGGATGAGGATACTGGGAGGTTGCTGCCCCTGAAACCAATCCTATGGTTTACTCTCCGAAGCTATTCGTAATACCCTCTGGTTATGACTAACATAGCCATGGAAAATCACCATCTTTGAGAGGTAAACCATCTATAAATGGGCCATTTTCCATGGCTATGTTAAATAACCAGAGGGTACCATTTGTGTATCACTCTAGCATTCAGAAAAGAATGAATTGTTAGACTGTTAGACAGATAATTCCTAGCAAATCCTACGAAGCAATGGGTGCCCATCATCAAGTATCATGACCGGAAATGTTGGCAATATCGTCTGTTCGCAAAACATGACTGCGGATGTTGTACTGTGGGGAAAATACAAACGTCTGCAGCCACACTCTGGTATTTGTTTGAACAAGCAACAGCAACAACAACAACAACAACAACAACCAACAACCACAACAACAACAACAACCAACAACACCAACAACACCAACAACACCAACAACAACAACAACAACAACAACAACAACAACAACAACAACAACAACAACAACAACCACAACCACAACCACAACCACAACCACAACAACCACAACAACAACCACAACAACCACAACAACAACCACAACAACCACAACAACCACAAC
>Ga0126342_10008700_pt1 | contig 18193 bp, 15 predicted proteins | sample Cyp1metagenome_FD_92528 | JGI IMG/M metagenome (GOLD analysis project Ga0126342, IMG submission 92528) | Coral microbial communities from Lord Howe Island, Old Settlement Bay, Australia - Cyphastrea 1 metagenome | ecosystem: Host-associated > Invertebrates > Cnidaria > Coral ... | reverse complement strand
CCGAACCGAACCGAACCGCCATGTCACACGAACCGAAACGAACCGGCACACGGATGAACCGAACCGCCCGTGTTTGAGGTTTCCACGAACCGAAACGAACCTAAACGAACCGAAGCCTTCCTGCATATATTACTCTATATTACTCTGGAAAATATCTTTATATCATTTTGTCTCCATAATCTTACTTGGGTTTAAAAATGTTGGACCACCATAGTCAGTCTGGTAAGAAGACGGAGTGCAGTTTTTTTGTTGGGCCAATTCAAGTATTATCCATCTATTTTGGAGGGATGAACGGATGAATGTTCACCTGCCTGAGCTTTGAACATGTTTGAACCATAACCAAGTGAAGTTGGAGACGACCCTGATAGGTTCTCATGAGTTAACCAATACTGTATTATATATTATTGATTATTATTGTATAAGTACCTGGATGACCTGATGATGGCAACACTGACTGCACTGGAATTCCAGGGGCCCCTTTGGACATGGTATCCATGGTATCCTGGATTCCAGAGATATTCGCCAGGTATCGTTCCCGTCAACAAATGGAGGATGATGCATATGGTGATCCTCTTTTTCTAGGTTCATCGCCGAAACGATTTTTGGTTGCTCCGTGGTACACCACCTGATGTTCGATGAAAATGACCCTCAAACAAGCGGCTTTAGCAACAAAAAAGTGCAAGCCGCTCCAATCCATTTGCGAGCCATGGACGTGTTTGCACGAATTGTTTCCATGCAGGCAATCAGCAGTCTTTCCTGGCCAAACCTGTCCCACCCCCAAGAGGTTACCTGAGGTTAATCAATGCATAGCTACAGAAAACAAACAAACTCGGGTGTCCAATACTATGGAAAAACCGAGATCCTGCATGGTTTTTCTGTAACCCAAACTTCCATCAACCTGTAACCCTAATTGGGGTTGGCACCGCACGCGGAGCACCACGCTTATGTCGGGGTGGTGGAGCACTGCCAGAGGGCGACACCTGGGTTGTCATATGTTTGGGCCAGGACTTGGATGTCCCAGCTGTCTTCGTCTGAAACTGGTCATCTTGGAGGGCTCATTTTGAAACATGCCACTTGGTAATTGGTGCAGCTGGGAAATCCGGATTGATGAGTTTGTCGACTTGCATTTGCACTTGAGCTGGGACCACATGGTGATCAATCATGTACCAGTTGAGGTGCTCATCATCCAATATTTTTTCAACGAATATGGCCCAAAAACTCGCATGGAAATACGTGGAATTGAAACAACATTGCCGATTTGAGGTGGTCAAAAGAACCTATTTTGAGGACACGAACTCGGCCAAGCAGCATAAGACTCCGGGGCCTTGTACTTTTTCGCCTCTAAATCCTGCAACTGCTGGCCGTTGGAGTATCCCTCATCCCTTATACGAGTTAACCCAGTTACAACTACACCCCATGTAATCCCAAAAAATCTCAGGCGACATGGGCACGGCTCAAAACTGGGTACGTCTCAAATCGCATGGGGTAAAAACTTCATGCAAAACCCATGAAAAATGAAACCAAGTTGGTCTCTCCCATACATCTGCAATTCTATCCGCCCTGTATGCTTCCTGGTCTGTTGATCCCACCTCCTCTGGTTTGTAGTGCCCAGAGATATCGAACTCCTCTGGTTTCACCGGTTCAGTTGGGGAAGCCTTTAAAGTCACCTCAGTTTGGCATAGAAACTGCAACCGGAAAGATCGGAAAGGGGAAATGGGATGTACCACTCCTGAAATTAACATCAATGATAACTTAATGGATCCTCATGCGCACAAACGGTGAGTCCAATAGCCAGCTATCTTGGGGCATGCGCTTCGATTTACGTGCCAGTAGTGCTGCACAAGGCGATGGCGGAAACTTCAAAAATAGGAAGCCTTTAGGAGGAAACCTATAGGAGAGGTGAGTAGTGGTAGTAGTGGTTGTTGTAGTTGTAGTTGTCGTTGTAGTTGTAATGTATTGTAATGTAGTGTGCTGAAGTTGGCCTAGCGTCGCGTAATGTAGTTGTAGTTGTGCCCGCAGTTGTAGTTGTAGCGTAGTGGCAGTGGCAGTCGTAGTTTTTTTACCATCTATCTGTCTGTCTGCAAGCTTGAAAACGAAGCTATGCTGCGAGACTTCCTCTACTTGAAATTGATAACGTCAAAAACGAAACAATTCTGCGAGACTTCCTTTAAAGAATGGAAAATTGAGTGCAGGGCTGACCGCCTCGTACCAATGCGTTTTGCGATTTTTCCACTCCATCTGTCTAAAATATGTCGCCTGCCACAAAAAAGTGATGCCAGGTCATACGAAGTGCTGCACCTGTCACGCAAAATCATCTTAGCAAACCTGAAGATCTCATGCTCCAAAATGCAACCCTTCTCGGGAAAGCAGCTCCCTGACCTCCTAGCATCTCTGATGAACATGTCTCTTGTATTGGGCCTGCCACGGAAAATGCATCTTTCCAGATCCTCTTCAAAGGTCCCACGCCTGCCATCATTTTTGAAATGCTACTAGCCCCTCACGTTTTGCTCACTTTTGGCAAGGTGCTGAATCCCTTGCGCCTGCCACACAAAACCACATCTGAACCTTCAAAAGTGGTCTGAGCATGTGGTGCTTTTAACATCTTTTAACATGTTGAAACGTGCTTCGCACCACCAACCGCGTACACTTTTTGAACATGTCAACTTCCAAAAGTGCTCTCAACATGTTGTGCTTTGTACATTTTGACTTCGAAATGTGCTTCGTGCCACAACGGCGTTCAATTTTTCATCTCTCATCTGACCAGATGTCTCCGCACCCGCCGCTTTAGCGAGCCTACTTTTCGACCCTCCGGAGCCACAAATCATTGGCACAGTGAAGCGACCTATCTACCTTTTGGCGCACCTGCACCTTCTTTCTTCTGACTCTTTCTCTTCCCTGATCTCTCTTCTTCTCTTCTCTTCTCTTCTCTTCCCTTCCCTTCCCTTCCCTTCCCTTCCCTTCTCTTCTCTTCTCTTCTCTGACTCTTCCCACCTCTGCTTTTCCATCTGTCCATATTGTCGGAAGTTTGACTTCTAAACTAAACTTCCTTCGATTAATTATTCTATTCGGCTCCACGTCGGCTCCTCGTAAGGTTTGTCAGGGACGTATGACGGATTCAGATAGATTCGGAAAGAAAAACTTCAAAAAAACTTGTGACTCTGTAATTGCCAAGCATAGCTGATGCCCTGAATGCCCTGGATGCCATGATGCCTCCCACTCTCCAAGCTCCAGACGTAGGGCGTGCCTTTTGGAGGCAGCGCTTTGCCTTCTTTGTGCGCCTCGCTACAAGCACTGGGATAGAAGAAACACATCTATAACTTTCTAAGACTATATTATATTAATGATTAAAGCAAGAAAGAGATAGAAAGAGAGAAACATATCCCAAAATTGCAGACATCCAACACCTCTTGTCTTCCAAAACCTTTCCGCATGAACAAATTGACCCAAATCAAGTATAACGTATAATCTGGACAGTCACAAACGGCCTCTCCAAGTAACAGCCCTTGTAGGCAACAGCCCTTTCAGAATTGAGTCACCATGTAGAGAAAATTTGATATCATCTAGTGACTTGCGTTCTGTCTCATTCTGTCTCATAACTTCGAGAGGGTGGTCCGTGTCACATAAAATGTGCTTACACGTACGCTGCATAAAAAGGTTGGCATTAATAGTGCAAACTGCAGCTTTTAGGCAAACCGCCCTTCTAGGAAGGGCTTTTAGGCAACCGCCCTGCTAGGAAGGGCTTTTGGAAGGGCCAGGATAATCTGAAAAAAAACTGACTTTGAAGGGCTTTCATTCCCAGACCTTGATGCGCTCGTAGACTTCTCGCTGCCGTCGCCGAACTTCTATGACTCTGGCCTCCTCGTAAATTCTTGCCTGCCAAGGTCATTTTAGTCAAGATCCGAGGCAAAAGAAAAACCACATAATTCTTTTGCACAACTTTAGTAGGTATACCCTCTGGGAATCCAACAGTTTGCTTTGGTACAATGAATCACATTTTTTGGGGGGTACATCATGGTAAATCAATGTAAATCATCGATGGGCTGTTTTCCATGGCTACACCATGGACCAAAATCTGTTCCGGGCCGACTTATTGACCACTGACCATTTGGACAGGGCACCTCATAGGCCTCCATGATGGGATCCCGTGGGCCATACAACGAAGCCTCGTTTTAGCAGCTCTGTTCCAAAATATTCCAACCAGCCATGGAAAACCATAGACATCCATAGACATCCATAGACAAAATCATTTGAGGATTGATTTTTTGTTGTGGACATGAATGCACTGATCTGTCAAACCCTGAAATGTGCTGAACTTCAGGGCGAGGGACACGCTCCTGCTCCTTCTGCGCCCAAGCCTGGCGCCTTTGTGCGGATTGTTTCTCCTCTAAGCGCCTGCAGAAGGCACGTTGCACAGGGTTGCGCACGGTGCATCCAAAAGGTGCCTGGACTTTTTGGATGGCTAGGCTCCAGCCCCAAAAAACGGATGGTTGAAAAAATACTTTATTTGGACCGTGACCAGCCAGGGGGGTGTGTGGGTCAAATAAACATCCTATATTTTGATGCATACCCAAAATATCAGCAGCATCAAGAAACAAACACTACGCAAAGCCAGTATAGCCACTATCGGGGAAAAAAGGTGCTTCAATCCAGAGTATAAAACTCAGCATGGATGATATGATTGCGGGTCAGGTGCTTTAGTAACTTTAGTAGCAAATTGACTGTTTTTGTGATTACCTCTTTGGTGCAGCACACTCAATGACCCAACCCCCAGTGGCCCCAGTGGTCGCCGCCACTGAGCCCTGCACCTCGCGTCCCACTTCAGTTTCATTTCGTCTGCCTCTCGGGCATAGCGAGCCTGCCGCTCGTCTTCGGTCTCCTGGAACCAATGGGAACAGATTGAAACCGTGACCGTGAAGGTGTTTACAAACCAATGTGAAGTTACATTAGTTTTTAGTCATTAGTTTATTTGACCATGAACATTCTGAAAATTGGAAGATGAATGGGATATGAATGGGGATAGTTGATCATAAAACCTGTATCAGTATAGATCAAATAGCGACATAATCTCATCAAACTGCTTCACGCTGCCCGCAATTCCAGCAACTTCAAGCGATCCTCTTCAATCTCCCACGGTGCAAGGCCAGTAGTGGATTCTGCCTCCATGGTCAGTCACATCAAATCAAGTTGGCAAGCAATTGTGATACCTCTGATGTCTTGCTGGATGAAGTTTTGGCCACCACAGGAACCCCTATGAATACTTTTCCTGATAAGGGTGGTTGCCCACACCCCAATGCTGATGCTGACGCAGGTTGTCAGTTTCAAACCCAGAGAAGGACACAAAGAAGAATCAGCATCCAATATCCTCAACATCAGTCAATTTCATCGTAAACGCAAGACTTTCTTCTGCAAGAAAAACACCAAAAAAACAACTCCAACAATAATATCGATATGAAATATGCTTATCATTGCTTATCTATGCAAAATATGTCAGTTCTGGCCGCAGTTGGAGTCCAGCAGACTTACCGCCCGCTACACTGTGGCGCCTCCACAGTAGTGGCCCGCAGTGCCAAAGGACGTGACCGGTCCTTGCGTCGCGCCACACGGACCTTGGGAGTCCAATGGATCCAACGAAGAGTTTCGTGGCACATGGTGGCACCCATTGCAGGAAGAAAAACATACTATTACTAGTAACACCTGCCCAGGAATAACATGTTTTCAATATCATGATTTGATGGCTTTGAATAAATTAAGATTGGTATATCTTCCTGGTGGTTGATGCACCCATCCAAAAGATGTTGCTGTAAAACTGTTCAAATAGTTTTTGTGCATAAGACTGGGATGAACTGGGAAAGAAACAAAAACTTGTCACCACCTGTAGGCCCAGCATGTCAGCCCTATATTATCTATAATTATTCATGTTGGTAGAATGTTGGAATGATGTGGCCATTTCTTTCGCCTCACCTTATGCTCCTTTTTGAGGGTATCCCAAAAAAATGTCTGCCGTTACCAAGGTGCAGCTGCCACCGCCGCCAGCACAGCAGGACATGAACTTTGCACCGCGGTGACCTACTAGGTGCAAAGTCAGCCAGGTTTTCAGCTTGCTGATGGCGACCCAACCAGTGCAGAAAAGGTTCTCTTACAACCAGCAGAACATTGGGATTTCATGGGATTTTGTGGGATTTCCCCAATCAAATCGTTGAAACCACATACATAATCAGTAAGACTGAGGAGTCAAAAACAGAAAACAAGATAATAAAAGATAATAAAAGTAAATCTCTCATATGTTTCCTCCGAAGTCCCTTTAGCTAAGTTAGTAGTGGACTACCCCAAACCCAGATAAAACATGATAAATCGAGCAGCAAGGAGGAAAAAACATAGTTCACCAGTTCCAACATGTTTGAAACTCCTGTCTGGTTCTATGAAACTGGAAAAATGTTCCTATTCCAACGATTCCTGGAAGTTTGGTTGCATGGCTTGGAATTCTAGGAGAACACCATGCTGATAGTCCCTGTCAGAAAGGCACCTACCTAGACCACCACTTGACTAGGCTAGGCATGTTTGAAAAATGGGTTATCAAAGAGACACAGATTGAATCATGCTTGGAATCAAATGGCAAAGTCCATACATTTGAATGACATAGGGAGTTATCAAATTAGCATAAATTATCAACAGTTTTTGCCTGAACCATTTCTGGCCATTTCTCCCTACTCTTCCACAGAACCCAAACGCAGCACCTCCCGAACTTCACTCCGCAGCGGTTCCAACCGTGGCCGCGAACCCACTGCCGGCACAGGCCACAAGCTGGTAGGACTCAGCAAAAACACTGGGATGCGATTTTCTTACCCCGAAATGAAATGGTCTATCATCATGTGTCCCATTTGAATGATTTTTTGGGGGAGTATCCTAGTTATCAACAAAGTCATGTTTCCGGCTGAAAATGTGTCATCTCTGTTGGTGAATCCATGTGTTTCCTCAACACCATTCTGAACATAAGATACATAAGAGATTTGCAGAGCCACGATAAGGGAGAAGAGACGTGACCTCGCAACAAGCATGAACATTGTCAAACGATCCCAAAGGACCACATCCCATAACTTGGGACCCAAAAGATCCAAAAGAACATGCGAACGGCGTGAAGCTGCACGGTGCAAGGCAGACAGCAGTGCAGGCACCCAAAAGAACAGGTTTGTTGGGACCTAGTTATGTTGGTAAAACACTATGTCTTGTGAGTTGGAACCACATCATTCCTTGTTAAAACAACCCTCTTTCGTTGGTTGTTTCTGTTGACCAGCAGCTCGTGGACAGACCTCCCGCAACTCAAGGTTCCGGCTGCGCGCCAAGCGAAATGAATGCAGTACACCCTGCCTTGGGAGCGACAGAGTCCAGACCCAACTGCCTTTCAAAATTGGTAGGACAAATTCAAAATCGAGATAGAAGGCTTGGACGCTGAGAGATCAAAATAGTCCTTATGCCTATGACACCTTGATTTTATTCTCATCTGATTCCAAAGTGCATACGAGTTTTCCAATACTTTAAGTGGTTACCCAGTTTGCTCAAAAATCAAAAAATATATTTTGTTTTACTATTTCCCCAAGAGGGTTGTGCAAATCCACACATCCGGGGACCACTACAACCCACAAAATGGGACTTGACTTGACAGGCCCTGAGTTCAGTACCATGGCCAAGCTGACCCCGCTCTGATGCGGTTTGAGCCAACTAGACACAAATGGGCCACGCAAGGATCTATTGCACCTACGGAGATGCGACATTGTCAGTTTTGACCTTGTAGTGGAGATGGTCATCCCACTTAGACTGCCAAATAACTGGTCAGTATTCATTATTAAATCATATTAAACCATATTAAACCATATTAAACCAATCAAAAACATCAGGCTGATCATCTCGACCTTAGCGACATACCTGAGCAGTTTTGTTTTGCAGCAAATAAGGTAGTTGTTTTGTTGTGTCTTGCGCAACGTACACCACAAACGCAACTGTCAGCAAGCCACGCCCCCCACCGCTTAAACGGCAACGTTCAAGCCTATGACATCGCCCATATTAAAGCATCGAAATCAAAAGAATGATTACCCAACCCTATCAACCAGATCCCCATCTATTGGTGGTCAAAACCCTGAAATCATCCTAAAACTGTTCCCATTATACCTCCATATAATATCCCATAGATTAACAAGTCAAAATCCGGGTTTGTGTGGTATAAACCCCAATTCACACCCATTGCATATTGATTCCGTGCCAAACCTTTGGCGTTTAAACTGAATTTGCAGTGTCGCTGCGCCCCCACTTCGGACGCAACAGAAACCTTGTGCTTTTCCTACTTGACATGAGGCTCCGAACAATTCAGCAGGTTTTCAACATGATCTGCATCTACATCAACAAAACTTATCGCAAAGTCCAAAGCCAATCCAATCTCCTTTTTCGCCCAAGGGAGCTCAGTGACACATTTCGACGCGCTTTGTCGCAGGCGTAAAGGTTGTCAGTCACAAAGTAAAATCCTACGACAACCTTTACGCCTGCGACAAAGCATCTTTCTGAGTAAATTCTCAGGCTTCATGTTCGCCTTGGTTCGGAAAGTGGCCAAATTTCACATGGCTGATCTTTCAGCAGGACATTATGTTCTTATAATCAAATCAACCAACATCAACCAACATCGCCAAGCCAAGGTTTAAATCGTTTGTATCATCTATATGCAAGTGCCGTTGCATTTCCCAGCGCAAACCCATCATCTGAGTGCTTCTGCTTAAACTGCAACCGCCGGGGGGTTGGATTATGTTGGATTTTGGGAACCTCCCGAAGCATTCCCAAAAAAATGAATTCAACAAATTCAAAGGTTGTTTGCAGGCATTGGAAACCCACCTGAAAAGGTATAGAATCAAACAAATGGCATAGCAGAAACTTATCGAAATGGCCGCTACCACGGATGACAACCTTTTTTCTCTCGAATTCAAACCGTTCTACACAGGATTCTTCATGGATAGTTCATCTTACGATACTATGAGAGAAACTTACATCATTCCTCTGGCGAGGTACAATACAGTGTCCTTGGTTGTGCTGATGCTCCCATTACGATATCCATTCACTTAAAAAGAGGGATCCAGTCACAAAACCACAAAAACTCCAAACTCTCCCATGTTGAATTGTGAGTCACCCAAAAAGCTAGAGCAAAAAAACAAGGTCACAAAAGTATGTATGGAAGCAGCTGTCCCGATTTCAAGTTGTCCTTCAAATATGTGTATAATCATTTGGGAAATGGTCCAAAGTTCAAGGGTGCATACATTTCTGCAAACCCAGCTGAGGGATCGTTATCCTCAGATAACCATCAGGGTTTCATATGGATGGTGGCTGGCTGCGTCCCCTGAAGTCTGCCATCGTCCAGCATTATCGTCACGAGTGCATACCCGAATGTATTTTGATATGTTTTGATCCGCTTAGACCTCAGGAAATGTATAAACCCCAGCAGACTCCTGGCCTCAGGTCACAGGAGTGTCGTCCATCTGCTTTTCCATGCGCTCAAGGAGCAACTCTGCAGGGGCTGTGGAGCTGGAGACTTCAGAGATGGCAATTTTGTGCCGGCATGCACGGCATAAGATGGTATGTGAAATTAAATGAATGTAAATAAATACGTTTGTGAGTCACGGTGATGTAAATTTTTGGAAAGACCTCCAACAGCCAGCAGTGAGGTTTTCAAACCTGCCAAGTGATCCAAGATTCTGAAATGCAAAATCTGATCGGTCGCGCCTGTCGCACATTTAAATTCCTGGCTTCATCTGACTTTGCTTCAATTCGCGCTCAAGTTCAGAAATCTTCATGTCCTGTGCAGCATTTTGTGGAAAAAAACTGGGGCCCAAGTTGTTGGGAGAGGTTGCTGCATGTGACATCTGAGAGCTGAATCTCTCTGATTCAGCCGCAGTCCTTCTGGTCCAAATTGGCATGCGGTTCATAAAAACATTTCGAAATTTTCCACTGTTGATTCCACCATACTCGGCATGGGGCGAGGCTTAAAAACAGCATAGAACAAGATGTTGCTACCCACAGGTTATTAAAGAACTGTTGTAACGACTAGACAACGGAACTCCCACCTGGATCTTGCGGCGAACGTCTGCCGCCCGCCCACAGACTTTGGGCAAATCAGCCACCGACTTTGGGCAAATCCGCCACCGATTTTGGGGGAAATCTGCCACCGATTTTGGGAAAATTAACCGCCAATTTTGGGAAAACAAAACAACCGATTATGGGAAATTGCCACTGACCCCGGGAAAATCAACCACCGGTTTTGTGAAGCTCCGCTTTTGGGACACACCGTCTCCGTTTTTGGGAACACTTGAAAGCCCCTAGTGCATGGAGTGCACTTCACATATATATATAATTATATATATATATTCAATAATTATATCTAATTATATGTATTTTCTTAAAATACATTTTAATTATAAATTATATCATATATTTAATATCATTATATATTTAACAATATCTAAATTAAATTATTATTTTATATTTATTATATAAGGCAATAACATAATTTTAGGATTTTTTTTGGGAGATACCATGAGATGCCGCTGAGTGATGATGCTTGCAGCTAAGGCTACCATATTCTTATCAGCTATGCCTGTATGTCGCAGGGCCCTTCACCTGCTGATTCTTTTTTGCAACGTATTCTACAAACACACCTCCACTCACTACTCGAAAGAGCAACGTTCAAGCCTATGACATCGCCCATAGTAGAGATAGAGCATCAAAATTACAAAGGATATCAAAGGATCATGGTTTTCTTCCAACATATTCCAAACATCTCCAAACATCTCCAAATCGCTCTCGGCGCGCGGAAGGGAGACTTTTTCTACTTTGCTATGGATCTATGGATGCATTGAGATGCCATGGCCACCCAAAGTTGGCATTCCCAAAGTCTCTGGTGAGCCAGGCTGATGATACGAAAACTGCCCAGCCGCCTGATGGTATTTGAACTGAGGATCCAAATGGGCAACTGGAGATGGTCAAAATCTGATCTTCCAATTATGCAATCAAGCTCTACGCAAGTTTATGAACGGCTTGATTACAAAGACTGTATAGACAGGATCATCATTCAAATCACATATCATAATCATAATTGTTGTGCTTTCCTTAAAAAACACTTGGCATTGGCATCTAAAGGGATTCCATTCTAGTGTCATCAAAAGCAGTCTCACAATCCCTCTCCATTCAAGCTGGATCCTCCCTGACAGCTCCAAGGACTGGCTCTAGGTCCAGCAAAAGACACACCGCAGAGCGGCATGGACAGTAACGTTGGGCGCAAGATTCAATAGGTTCTTGATAAACTCCAAAAGATCAAATCCCGGTTGCTGGTCTTGAAAAATTGGAACCTGTCTCAACCCCGCATGAAAAAATGGGTTGTCTCTTTAAAGGATATTCAATAACACATGTTCGGGGACTTCACACATGTCATTAGTCAATCTCAGGACTTCCAAAGTTGTCCTTGGAGTTTTGAGCCCCGTCTAGGGCACTTTGTCAGCGTCGGGTGCACTGTGGCAAACACTGGGGCCCCGTTTAAGGGCACAGCGGCAACCAGCAAGTGAGACCCCAGGCGGAAAGAAGGGGATGTCTCAGCGGTCTCAGCCGGCAAGGTGATAACCGGTTTAACTGCAAAAAACATCAAAAAACGGACATAAAGCAACTAAACTATATATATCTATCCAATGATTCAACTTTCCAAACAAGTTTGACACAACCCCCCTCGTGAGGCATGTGGATGATCACGGGATGATCTGGGAATTTTTGATGCGAAGCTGAAACCCAGACCTTTTGCGGAAACCTTGAGACATGGTAGCAAGCGAGCACCGCTGGCTTCAAATCACTATGAATGTCTATAGAAGCTCCCCCATGCATCTCTTTGATGTCCAAGCATTTTGACTGATGACATGATGATGCCAAGCAATTTTTGGGATGTCATGAGCTGATTGATGAACAGATTCTTGCGTTGGTGCTGATACTGGGAGCCGAAGAGAGAATCATAAAGAATATGCATTTTTTGGCACATGTTCACTGCCGCGTGCAACTGAGGTATCTCTCAGAATTAGTAGGCTGTGATATGCTATGATCCCCTACAATTACACTGACTGTCAAAGAGAAGCAGTCCATGGGAAGCCACAACTGCCCATCCTCACGCAATCGGACACCCCTTTCCCGAAGAAGGAGTCAAAACATGTGCTTCGGCTATGTGCGGCTTATCTTCTCAGATCAAACACAGGACTGTACCAAAAAATCATCTGTTTTGCTGAGACTCATTTAATGGCTGACGTGTGTCTAATTTGGCTGCACCCACTCATACTCCAAATCTACAACAACGGTATAAGACACTGCATGAGCCGACCCAATCGTCCTCCTTTGCCATATCTGCAGCCAACATACCCAAACTCACAAAAAATTGAAAATCGGCATGTATACCTGTGGTGAGATCGTATTTGTATTGGCCAATAAACATTTTGGCGGTTTCATTGGTTTTTGCAGAAACCCATGGATGTCCAGAGCTACTCACTTCTCGCCTAGTCCATGGTAAATGACCTTGATCCGACAGTTGGGTGAAAGGAATGGGATTGATTGGCTTAGGCTAAATAAGTTCAACGCAGTTGGCCAGGTGTTTTTCTGACTCGTAAATTTGTCATTTTGTTTGCCATTTTCAGACATACCATGAACGACTCTTGCTATCACAATCTTGGGGAACATCACAAAGTTCGTGGAAAGAACAAAAACACTCAAAGAATCCGCAAAGAGACACTCACACAATATGTTGGCCCTCGTCAAAAATGTCACAATGATTTCAGCCATATTCAGCCCCCAAAAATTAAGTGACCGTCATGAGAAAACTTACATCCCTGCGGGTTTCCAATTTCGTGGTGTATTTTGCCATGGTGCTTGGCCAACAGCAGCGTAGCAAAGCCAACCTGGGCCATTCACGACTGCGGATACTGCGGTAATCGAACCAGGATCGATGTGAGAATTAGGGACTCCAAAGGTCAAAAGAAAGGATGGCCCTGATCTGTGATGGTTTTCCTCAGCGGAACAAGACAAGTGGCAACAATCGCGAACAATGGAACTCTGGAGATGCAGTCTGCCACTGGTTGGCACAAACCCACGAAGAGGCATATGGTGACCTGCACAGGTTTAGGCAGAGGTATCTGTCCATGGCCAGAAAAACTGAAAGTAAATGGATTTGCAAAGTGGTATACCTCAAAACCAGTGGTTACTCATTAATCATCAAATTTCCCAGATTCGGTCGCCATCCAAATGAGGGCATGGGGCATCCCAGCAGCACCATTTTCAGTCACACCCAATGTTGAAGCTTCAAGGCGATGCCAAGGCACAATCAGGCTAGCTGCTGTCAAAGCCCCAATGAGGAGCTGAGCAAAATCAAACCTCAAATACTGGCAGCAAGTACCAACCAGTTGGTATGACCCTCAAAATTAATCGGGAATCTGAGTCAGTAACCACTTTGACAACAGTTTTCAAGAGCGTTAAAGGTTGCGTCCCAAGAGCAAGCCTCTGTAAAAACAAGACCTTGTCTCGCTCAAAAATGAAAAATTGAGAAGTGAAGTTCAACCTTTCTGAGCAACAAAGGGCACAAGGCTGGACAAGGTTATACATATATATATATGTATTTGAATGTAAATATATATATATATAATATTATACATTAAGATATATATATATATATATCTATTGCACATGACAACAACATCTGGTGAAGCTTCCCAGTTGCTCCCCCGGTGCCCGCCCTGGTCATGGTGAGGCACCCTTTGCCCACCAGCATCGGAACGAAGAGAGTGAGATCATCCAATGAACCGATGAAGGCAATGACAAAGAGCGTCTGTGTCTGAGCACTCTCCTGGATCACAACTGGGGGTTTCCATAAAATGGGGGTAGCCCAATAGCTGGAGGATTTATTTCATGGAAAATCCCATCTATAAATGGATGATTTGGAGGTACCCATATTTTAGGAAACCTCCAATTGATGTAGGGAAAAAAAAGAGAGGTTCCATGCTTAGAAAGTAGGTGGAGATTTCTCACCGTTCGGAGATTTTGGCAACATGAGACAATACTATATGCTATATACCATCTGGTTATTGAACATAGCCATGGAAAGATCCACCATCTTTAAGAACGGTAAACCATCTATTTCTATGGGCCATGGCTCTACCATGGCTAACCGTTAGTCATAACCATAGGCGATATCAGCTTTGGAGCAATCCCTGAACAAATCTGCCAGGCACCGCTAGATTTTTCAAAGGCCCAAAGGATTGAAACCTGGGAGGAAAAGGCACTTCAATTTCAACCCATCCACAAACATACCATGTTGAAAGGAATCATTTTTGGTCCAAAACCATGATCTATCATCATCCATCCTCTCATGCAATGGCCACCATCAAGAAACTATTTCGCAAGCACAGTAGGAACCTGTAGCCAGACTGGGCCAGACCCCTTACAGAAACGCGTTGCAACGCTTGAATTCATGTGCTTGACGGTTACTGATATGCAATACATGTTTGTTAAAATAAACAGTATCTACTATGAAGCACCGGGCAAACACCAAATCTGGATGCGTTCGCCACCACTGATTTGTACTCTCGCAGAAGACTCCTTTTGAGATGCAGCTTTGCTCTGAATATCCTGGGCAAGCCATGCAGCGTGGGATGTCCCTTCTGTAACCGAGTTTGTGGGGAGCTCGAGATGCAGCACCAGTTAAGGACCAGTGCATGTGCCAGCCGAAAGCAATCCATGGTCAAAAGAATTGACATGAATTCGTGCATGTTTCCCTGTGAAAAGTCCTGTAGCTTGTTAAACAAGTCACAGTCAATGGTCTCGACTGCAAACATCCAACTGATCGTTCAGAAAACTCAAACCAGCTTAGAATTACCCTCTGGTAATTAAAGTGACATAGCTATTGAACATGGCCCAGTCGTTTTATAGTGGATTTACCCATAGTAAATTGCCATGACTTCATTTGCAGCTCATGTCCCCATCACCATGGGACACATATCCCCATTGCCAAGGCGCAATCTCGTTGGTCGAGTCTCCATGCCTTGGTGCATCAGGAGTAACCGGTGGATGGTGGATGGGCCAGCGAAATCCTGCACCAGTTGATAGCGTTTATCCCATTATTTTTTTAGGCTTTCATGTTAGTGTGTCATAGTATTTCAAAATATTTCAAGCCGTTATATCACCGTTATTCTGAATAGATCTTAACGGGATTTCTATAAACATTACTGTATGATGAATAATGGTTAATAGTCATAAAAAAGGGGTGATGAACATGGAGAATTGGAATAATGTGGTAAACCCAATGCCATAAACTTACCATGACTGGGAATGGTTTCAATCCCCACAACTTTGGTTTTTGGGCTGGTTTTCGACTGGGTTTACCACAGAGGGATATGACGGGAGGTATTCTTTTCGTTGAATTCTTATGGGGGATCCACCGCCGCTCAGCTGCTCAGGTTTCCGATACATCGGGGTCATCTCGCCGTCCTCCAAGTCTGTGTCAACTGTGTCAGGACTCACCTTTGCATAGTTCCTGTAGCGGATCGCTGGTGGCTCTGAAATCTGTGAGATCCTGAATTCCATTGAGCAAATTCCTGTTTCCATTGGGAAAATGTGAACATTTATTTCTATCCAAATCATTATAGAAACCCCTTCTACTTCTTTTGGGCCTTTTTATCTGGCATATTCCAATTTGTATGAGTTATGCACATGTCCCTCGGATGGCTCAAACCAAATCTGTATGTCGCCCAAAAATCTTGTGGCAATCTCAATCCTCAGCCAAATGTCCCAAACAGATCAAAATAGATCAACATAACACAGAGGTTTCTGACAACTCAAACCTTTAAAACACTAGGGTTTCATGCAGAATCTCCATGCCGAACACCGTGAGTTATCAACCTTTCATGTTGGATCCCATTTTGGATTCCTATGGGCTTATGATTTTTAAATGGGAATCCAAAATGGGATCCAAAATAGGCCATAGGAATGTCCTATGCTATTCACTACCAGCAACCAAAAATGTTGATGTGTGATGTGATGCTGAGAAAACCCTCACAATATCACAAGGTGAGGAGACTTCTCAGGAAACCTTCAGAATCCCAGAGTAAAATCCTCAACCCACGATTTTTTCCTTCATAGTTGGGCCATCGTTTCACACAAAATCCAGAGAAACGAATCTTTTCTAGGACAGGATGCATTCACCTGATATAACACACACATATACATATATCATATTATATATCATATTATATATATATATATCTAAATGATTATAGATGGGTTATATATCATATTATTATTATTATATATATATATATATATATATCATGTTATGTATATATATATATATTATATTAGCAGCAATCCATGGGATTCCTATCCAAGCTTCCCCTGTTCCACATCCTCGCCATCGTTTTCATCTGACTCTGTCCACCACTCATGCAGCAGTTTCCTCGCGCTGAACATCATGCGGGTGAATGGGATGTCAACAGAGTGACTACTCCCCTCCCGGGCAAAAATAACAGTTCCATATGGATTCCATATGCCTCAATTTTTGATGATTCATCATCATTTCCCAATTGAACTTGGCGTTGCGGAGTATAATTACCTTATTTTCAGACACGCCCATCTTGGGTCCAAATAAAAATCAAAGTCAATGCGACACCAGGGTTTCCGTGTCTCGCGGACGGATTACTTCTCTGCAAAACAATCGGACTTTGGGATGGTTGGTTTGTAACCCAGCACCGTTAAGGATCAAGAACATCACTACAGGGTACTCCTGAAACATCAACGACATCCCTCAATAACCTATTGACAATGTCTTGAAATAAGGTACCCAAAAAAACAAAAACCACACACACACAATCTGATACGGAATCAAAGTGTCCATGGCAAATCTTTGACAATACTCACAAATGCACTGCAAACTACCTCTGGGCTCCTGCCAGAAATAAATGATGCATAATGATACCAGTCTGTTCCAGTCCCAGTATAGTATATCCCGATCATCAATTGATCATCATGTGTTTTTTTTGGGAATCTCCAAACCCAGGGGATTTCCAAAACAGTTCCGGATTTTATAGAAGTTAGGAATGTTCTTCAATGGGCGGCCAAAGTAAAAAATATAATCTGAAATGAAATGACGTTCCATTGATAATATATATATATACATAAGGTATACATAATCATAATCATATGATATATATATATATATACACATATAATGACATCTATGATACAAGCTACAACTGCCACGAGTAATATGTGTATATATATATATAATTCGGTCATATTCGATCATTTCACCATCATTTCAAATGTTGGAGTCTCATATCCAATGCACACATTCCCTCTTGGAAAGGCCTCAACATCTTGACCTGTCTACCCATCTCGCATTTCGACTCTCCCTCCACTGAACAAATTACAGGGTTGCTCCCAACACTGCAGTTACAAGGGGGGTAAATTGGATAAATACGGGAGTAAAATCACTCGTCTCCCAGTCATTAGCCATTATTTACCAACACTTCCGAGCAACCTGAGCCACCCGAGCAACCCTGAAGTACTGTCCAAGTTTCACTGAGTAGATGGCGAGCATGGAGCCGGCCAGAACTGTTAGAATCTTCTCTGAAGACCACGCGTCTTTGGCATTTCTGGTGATGTACTCCTCGGGTCGAGGCTCGAAACATCCTCTGGTGATACAATCCCAGTTCACGAAAGGTGGAACCAGTAATCTTCACCCTGATTTACATGGCTTCATTTAAGATGAAACAACACCCCTTACATACAAGAAATCCTCCAAAATCCCCAAATGTTACAATCCAACGGGATGTACAACCACATGTCCAGTGGTGTGGTTTTGAATTGGGTAGACCTCTTCATCGACCCATCATGGATGTTTTTTATCCTTCAAACTGAACTGTCATACACTACCCAGCTCTTCTTACCTCAATAGTTTGTAGGGAAATGAAAGTACATATAATTACTAATTACATCTACGAATCTAATTACCGTATCTGTATAAGTATACCTGTATCCTCAAAAAAGCACAAATAAATGCTCATTTGCGAGATTTCTGCTTTTTGAGCGGTTTTTCTCCACATGAGCGTAATTGCACCACTTTTGGCATTTTTGCACTTGGTGCATT
>Ga0126342_10008699_pt1 | contig 18194 bp, 13 predicted proteins | sample Cyp1metagenome_FD_92528 | JGI IMG/M metagenome (GOLD analysis project Ga0126342, IMG submission 92528) | Coral microbial communities from Lord Howe Island, Old Settlement Bay, Australia - Cyphastrea 1 metagenome | ecosystem: Host-associated > Invertebrates > Cnidaria > Coral ... | reverse complement strand
TCAAAGCATAAACCCATTTATTTGGTGGGCCTCCTTTGGTTCGATAGGATGGTGCATAATCTGAGTCTCTGTACTGGATTGCCCAGGATTTTTCAATATACAGACCTAAGCTCTCATTGGCCTCGGTCAAAGTATATACAAACCCAACTTGTTTATGAACTATTGGGTTCACGCTGTGAAAAACCCAACTTCTTTGTGGGTTGGTAGACTGACAAAATGTGCCAACCCAACTTCTCAATGGCATTTTGGGTCCATCGTGCTTGTGTTTTATTTGTGGTCTGGATTGGTGACTGTTAGTGTAAGGGGGGACAGTCCAATGTATATATATATATGCCTTGAATTTGCGATCTGTGGCCACTAGCTGGGGCCTTTTTAATAAAAGGAACATGAACTTCATGTTCCCTGGATTAACATGAACTTTTTCCACGGTTTTCATGTGTATTTGTTGTAGCGACTGCTGCGCTGATGGCAAAAAAACTCACCGCGGTCGGACCTCCAACAATAGGTAAGGTTGCAGAGGAACTTGTTTGATTAGTTTTTTTTCGGGTTATGGTCGTTATGGTAGATCTGGTTGGTGGTTTGGAACATGAATTTTTCATTTTCCCCAATAGTTGGGATGATGATCCAATCAGGCTTTCATATTTTTCAGGGGGGTGAAACCACCAATTAGTATTGATCACATCAGACTGGGTAATGGGGCGTTTCATCAACTTGCAACTCTGGGCCCCACCGATAAAGTTGTGATTGATCGAGGATTTTGGCAGCCATTTTTATGGGCATGAAATTATAACAATGAATACAGCTATCGAATCAGGAAACTTATGACATATATATATACACATACATACATATACAAACTATGACAATGAATATATGACTATATGTGTATGCATTTAATATTATTTATATATGTATCATATATCATATTTAATTAGCAATGAATGCAGCTATGAATGCAACTTCTGTCGCGATCCCCTTGCTCGGGGACTCGACGATCGTTTCCATGAGGTGGTTTGGGATCATCCCCAGGTAGATTTATGGCAGGTTTTTGGCAGGTTTCCCACATGTGAAGTGAAGTGAAGTATGACAAGAAAAAACCCGATTCCCACCACATTAAAAAGGGAAAAAAACACGTGACATATTGAATCAATGTACCCTCTGGTAATTTTCCATAGCTATGTTAGTTTACCAGCGGCTATTTGCAGGCCCGATTTTGTCATGATAAGACTTGCGGGATTTGCAGATTTTTCGGCATTGAAAAATACAACAATTTCCATTTCTATATAGGTGATTTGGTCCATTCGCATCTTCATTGAATACTCACAGTTATGCCCGAAATACCAGTTAAAACTACTCATATCCGCATTTATAGAATGTATAATCCCATTGAAATAACCAGTTACAAGTAAGAAATGACCATAACTGCCATGGGCTACGCGGATTTCCCATCCATGGGCTACGGGGAGTCCCGCTGAAATTTGGTCATCTTAGGCTTTGGCGAAGATGGCCATTTCATCGCCTTGCTTCTGACCAAGAAGTCTCAGAAAGAGATCGCGGAGAGTCATGCCATGCTGCTCTGGATCAAATGGCCCTTCTTGGGGCCCGAAATGCCAACGATGTTTGAAATAACACCATTCAGGGTTTATGATAATTCCATAAACGACATTATTTTTATAGTTGGTGCAGGTCAATAACGCTGGTTTTGTAAAAAAAACACATGGCATTGCAACTACTGCCTGGTCCATTAAGATGGATTTTGCTGAAAATGGAGACATCCATAAAATCACCAAGCAGTGTCATAGGACAAATTACGGTTCACCAATGGATTTGAGGGCTATCCAAGTTGCATCCTTTTTGTGTGATCCTGGGAGAAGCAGTGCGTGATGTTTTCCTGTAAGTTTTCCGTAAAACCAACGCATTGTTTAATCATGATGTTTTTGGATGTTGGTGCCATGTTTTCTGTAAGCGTTTCTGAACAACTCCTTTTTGATGACTCGTGGCTGTCGTCACATTCGGCCCCAAGGTTTTGTTCTGGACCCAATCGGTCTCATTTGACGCAAGTCCGCGTGCACCATCGGAGTCTTCTATGTGATTGGCCCAAAGAAGAAGCTGAACATGAAAATTTCGAAGTGTTTTTAGAGGACTGCAGCTCTGTACAAGGTGCCCCCAAACAATAGTTATTTAAGATTATTTAAGTTGGTTGAGTTTATAAACCACATGAATACGATATTTTTTCCCACACCACAGTTTATCTAGTTAATTCTAGTTATATATATATATATATATCAACTTAGCCATGTGGCGGGCCCGCCTTCGGCATGTTGGAGAGTACAGATGACACATCGACAACTGGGGGATACTGTGGGCAAATCAGAGCGGGACGATGATTTCTGAGTGCAAGTCTACTCATAAGTGGACGATGTATCTGGTTGGTGGTTTGGAACATTTTTTTCCCATTCAGTTGGGAATAATCATCCCAACTGACTAATATTTTTCAGAGGAGTTGAAACCACCAACCAGATATCTATACAACGAAATTTTACCCCAGGATGGGATATCCCCAGTTATTTGGCGGTACAATGCACATCCAAGTGGGATGATAGAGTAGAAACCCATGTGTTCCCGTTTGTACCTATTTACATTGTGTTTGTTTTGTGCCATGATTTTTTCCTTCCGATTTACAACATGCCGCAATCAAATACCTTCATCACTTGTTGGTGGTTCTATAGCCATGCTAACGTGAATTGATGGTGGGTGTCTATACAGGACGAGGCCCCCAAGATACTTAAGTTGAGATATAACTGGCTGAATTCTATGGTTTATGGTATCACGAACTAGTCTTCATGGAGTTTATCTATAAACCAACAAACATAGGGGGCACCATCCTGTATATATGGGTACATTATCATATGTCACTAACTTTAAATAAGACCTATCTATACCACCTATTTATGATTTATTGTCTATGGTTATTACTATTGTTCTATCTATACCACCTATCTATACCACCTATCTATACCACCTATCTATACCACCTATCTATACCACCTATAGATATAGATCATTTTACTATACAATACTCATAAGTAGGCAACCCTGGGAATTACACCACATAGATATAGATTATTGTACTATAACAACAGGTGGTATCTATATCACCTATCTATACCACCTATTTTGTACGGTCATCGGCGCCCGCTTCGGGACAGCCCGTCCTCAGGCGACGGACCATATGGCTTGGAAAAATGGTGGGAAATCATCAATAGATGGCCAAGAAAGATATAGTGAAATGGCCATGGTTATTAGTTATAATTGGATATAAATGGGATTCTACATTTTTGACATGGGGTGACTTAGTACTTATAACATCTTATAACAGCTTATAACAGCTTATAACATCTTATAACATCTTATAACATCTTATAACATCTTACAACATCTTATAACTAGTAAATGGCTGTAACAGTAGTGAATTATAATTTTTAATCTAGATTCACATCTCACTAAGCTGCCAGGTGAACTACACAAAACGCATCTCCGATGAATGACACCAACTTCTATTTCAGACTTCACGACCCCCAGCTGAAACCCATCCTTTTGGGATCTATTATTTTCCATAATTCACAGCACACTGTGCAGGATGCTCAGGGGAATAACCTCGCGCGGGTTTTGGCAAGAAGAAAAACTGGACTGGTGAAGAAGTACCGGACAGTGGCCTGTGTTCGGGACGTGACGCTTATGCAACTTACAGCGTTTTCCTAAGTCATGAGGGTACCCCAAATCATATCCAAGTCATAAATAAAACACTATTTTAGCAAACAAATCCATGGTTTTTATGGATATCCCGCCATTTTAGGACAACCCCCATGAATCTCGGCCCGACAAAAGATCCGTTGCACATGGGATGAACCGTTCCGGCTCAGGTTTACTTTCTCAACGAGGCCACCTTCAGCGCAGCATTGAAACTCTTGGTCGAGTGGTTGGAGTTCTACACGGTTCATGGCATCGAACATTTTTTCGTCTACACCTTTCGAGGCCTTTGAAATGGCGTGGTCTGGTTGTCTGAAATGATAATGTTTGATGTGTTTGGTCAAAGGGAGCAAGCATTTTTGAAAGTAAGGATTTTGATGGATTTTGAATATTTACTTTTTTCTTTTGAATCCATGGGTAGCCAACAAGATGGAGTCCGGCTAGTATTTGTTTGGCCTTGCCAACTCAAGGGGGACAAATTTGTTTCAGCTGCTGCTAACATGTTTAGAAGTATGTTTTGATAACAGAACCAAAACAAACGCTCCAACAGGGACATGATGCCTTGACAGTCTATGTATGATGGTGGCAATAGCTCTTTCATGTGGGGATGCGGACGCGGCCATTGGGCATGGACTTTGACCCGTGTAAGAACACCAGTTCCCTTTCAGGCAGTTGATGCTGTTGTAATTCTACGTAAACCTAGTTGGTATAGTTGTAACCCCGATCCTTGTTGGCAGAAATCGCTATAAATGTGTATAACCTCATTTATCATCAGTAGTATAACCTACAACCTGGTATGATGGATATAGATACATTATAGGTATATGTAACATGGATGTAAGAGGATATAGGTATCCATGGTACAGCCAATATTGAAGGATATCAATGATGGATATGATTAGCTGGAATACCTCTTAGGAGTCTATATATCTACATTGTGGTGCTCCCAATTCGAAGTTGAAAAAACTTCTACCCCATCCAACTAGTTTCGATATTATATCTGCCATATATCCTACAGTTCCTGCAGTTTGCAAATAAAGACCAACTTAACAACATAATTAGCTGCACCTTCAGACGCACTTCTGGATGCACAGACAGAAGGACGTCGTGCAAACAGCCCATGGTACTAGGCCAGGGGACCCATTTGCGGACATTGTGTTCAGCTACGTTTGGGCAGTGGTTCTACGCAAACTTCAGTCATTCATGAAAGACCATGAACTGATCAGTGCATTCCCACGATGGCCGCATATTCAGCTCTTTGCGGACTCCAATCGGGAACCTAGTGGGACCGAGGATTTCATGGGGCCGACATGGATGGACGACTTAGCAGTCTGCGTGGAGAGCTCAACCGCTGCAGGCACTGTCACCAACATGGGCCTGGTCATGAGCAAGCTGCTGGAGCTCTGCCTTGAACACTGTATGACGCCCAATCTCAACAAAAACAAGACAGAGGTCCTCTTCTCTTTCAGAGGGGCGAACTCACGCCATTATAAGAAGCTTTACTATGGGCCGCAAGCTACAGGGAGTCTCCCAGTCATCTCAGAGTACGGCGTCTATGAGGTACCGATCACCGCCAGCTATTGCCACTTACGGGGCATCCTGCACCATTCGACGGACCAGAAGGCTGAGATCAAGAAGAGAGTTGGAATTGCGTTTGCTGCAATCAATCATCACAGCAAGTTGCTCTTCCGCAATTGGAGACTGCCGCTGCAGAAACGGACCCAACTATTTGAGTCGCTAGTCCTGAGCAAGCTGCTTTATGGAGCTGAGACATGGGTTGCATCTGATAATGCCACAGTTGACCACTGCAATGCGGCTGTCATCAAGATGTATCGCAGACTGTTGCCCCTTCCTGCTGACCAACACCTTACGGACGATGCAATCTTAGCAGAAGTCAGCATGCCAAGCCCGATTGAACTTGTGCGACGTGCCAGACTTCGGTACGTGGCCACGCTATTTCACTGTGGACATCGACGTGAATGGGGCCTCCTTGCACAAGATGCTGCATGGACAGCCTTGGTTGAGGATGACATGGTTTGGGTATGGAGCCAAGTTTGGCACAGTTCCTCCCTGCCGGACCCGAGAGTAGACTGAGGCACTTGGCAAGACTTGATTGTGCACCATCGCTCTTATTGGAGACGCATAGTACGTCGAGCTTGCGAACATGCAGTCCAGCAACGTCGGAAGCTATGGTTGGTCCGCCGTTTTCATTTGGAAATGACGGGCATCTTTCGAGATCTATATGACTACGATCCACACAGCAGTGCACAGGATGGACGAGAGACTGAGGTGTATGGATGCTTGAGCTGTCGGAAACAATGTCGCAATCGTGCAGGAGAAGCGGCTCACATGTTCCGTGTCCACCAGCAGTTGGCCAAACGCCGCTTCCTGAGCGATTCCACTGTGTGCCCAGCATGTCTCAAGGAGTATCACACGATGAAGAAGCTGACCGCCCACCTCTATTATGCAAAGACTTGCAGGCAATTGCTGCTGAGTCGCAATTACGCATGTAGCCCCACCCCGGGAGCTGGCTCGCAACAAGATAGAGAGCTGAGCGAACAGCATGATCGTCTCCTGCCTCCCCTACAGACGGAAGGTCCGCGTCAACAACAGCCACGTCTACGGGAAGAGCTTGCCGTTGACAGTGAGCTGCATATGTTTCTCATGGAGACCTTCATCGATGCGGAGGACTTCGCCAGTGCTTTGCAAGCCATCAAGGATGAGGCACAGCAGCGACCTATCTCCTGGAGTATGTGGACAAGCACTCTGCGCTTCTTCATGGAGACGCTTGAAGATGCAGACGTTGAGAGGTGGAGCATCACGGTCCACGAAGTGCGTGATCGACTGGCAGAGATGTTAGCACCAGAGATTTGGGGTCTTCGGACCCAAAAAGCGTGTGACAACACTGCCTTAGATGAGCTGGAGCAAGAATGTCGAGACGTCGCTGTGACGGAGTGGACGAGGTTCGCTGACAGCCCAAGGCCCTTTGGACGCCATCGCATTCTTTTGCACATGTTCTCCGGCCGTCGTCGTGTCGGTGATGTACAATACTTCCTGGACAAGATGGAGGCGCCTGTGGAGTATGTGCTCCACGTTGTGAGCATGGATCTGGTGGTTGACGCTGTATGGGGCGACGCAATGGCGCCGGGAACGCGCAACTACTGGCTCCAGGCGGCGAAGGCTGGCTACATTGTGGCTTTTCTCGCCGGCCCCCCATGCGAGACCTGGTCCAAGGCCCGAGGACGTGAGATTGCTTCTGGGCGTGGACCGAGAGTTGTCAGAGATGCTTCGAGCCTTTGGGGATTGCCAAGCCTGGCTTTGAAAGAAGTCGTACAGGTGATCACCGGAAATGAGCTGCTGACCTTTACGCTATTGATGGCAGGCTATGTTGTTTGCACTGGTGGCTCAGGGATCGTTGAACATCCGGCAGAACCGGATGCCCAGCAGGCGGCGTCCATCTGGAAATTGCCGGTCATGCTCGCGTTACTGCAAGCCCCAGGGGTACAACGAGTACGACTCAGCCAAGGTCTTTTCGGAGCGCCGACAGCTAAACCGACGGAGCTGCTGACCATCAACCTCCCCAAGCTGCCTTTATACCTCCGAAAGTGGCTCACCCGCTCTGAACTTCCTAGAGGACAAGCCATTGGACTCACTGACTGAGGAGGGTTTTTTCCGTACAGCACTCCTAAAGGAGTACCCGCCGGCCCTTTGTGGGGCGTTTGCGGAAGCTTTCCGCGACCGGCTTGATTCGCTGGCCGTGAAGGACACTGAAAAGCCACCCGAGGCCGACATAGATATGTGGCAGGCGATGACTGTGACCAAGTACAGCGGTCACATCGGAGCTGACTTTGCCGGGTGAAGACCGAGTAAGTGTCGAATTCAAAAGACCAGTGCATGGCCGCAGCGTACTGCAGCAATGGGCCGATGTGAAAAAAAATACACATATACACACCATAAAAATACATCAATCATAGATTGCACCAAGATATATCTACCATATATTTCTACCATAAACCATAGATTCTATTTCGCGTTCTCGTAAACTCAGTCGGGGCAGCGTGCAGGAACAGAAGACGCTGTGAAGGAGGTTCTGATGCCATACTTGCAGTCGGGGCTCGCGACCAGGCGTCCGGGACGTGGGATCTGCAGTACCTCACTGCTATCTGATGCGGAGAATCAGAATTTAATAGTGAGTGATTTAAGATGGGTTTTAAAAAACCATGAACATATGGAGATATTTTTGTGGATACAACATGATACAGCTGGAAATTCGATGTGGTGAGATAAAGAATACATACCACCAGCCCAAGCATTGATGGAGATCGACGACGAGTCGACCCACCTGGAGCGCCTCAAACCTGAGTTAAATAGCAACGACTCTTACTGGTGCTAAACGTAGGGAATGAGGGAATGATCCACAATAACTATTACCTCTGGTAATGACTGACATAGCTATTGAAAATGGTCCATTTAGTTCGTTGATTTACCCATTAAAATGGTGATTTTCCATAGCTATGTTAAATTACCAGAGGGTAATGATAATTCCAGCAACCCCCATTCCCATCCATTCCCTACTAAGCACCAGTAAGACTTTTTCTGGATACGTTGAGGGTTTTGATCTAGGCTGAGATCGTCGGAGATAGTGATAGTCGAAGTTGCGAGCAAACATGCAACTGCAAGAACTGCGAACCTGGATCACGGTGTTTCCTTCAGTTGTAACCATTTATTAGTTAGTTGTAACTGGTTATTTCTATTGGATTTGAAGTTACATAAATGGGGTGATAAGTACTTATAACTGGTAAAGGGCCATAACTGGATATATACTATGCAACAGGGATGCTCATTGAAACTATAAGTTTGTCCCAATAAATTTGCTTTCAGGACCTTCTGAGGTCGTTGGGGAGATTCGTTATGCGAAGGTGGGGCCCCAAACAATATCTGTTTTGCCAGCATAAATGGTGAGATAACTATAGGTGCTTTATAGCTAGGGTTACCAAAGGGAATATAAGTATAGTATTCAAGAACTATTTGGATGGATGGGGAGTAATGAAGACCACCTTGATCATTGCAAATAGTTTCCCCTAGTAATCAAAACTTCCCCCCAGAACCCTGGCGAATCCATATGGTGTTATGCTAGATTTGCTTTTGGGGTGTCCAATTTCAGGGTGCTTATTCTTGGGGATATGATTCTGTCGATACCATGTTTATACCATGTTATGCAATACAAAGAGGACCCCAGGGCTAACATTTAGTTTAACAAACTATCAAAATGAATATATTATTCTATATACACAATCATACACAGTGATTTTAGCTACAAACCACAGTGATATTAGCTATAAATCAACATAAATCAACATAAACCCACATAACCCTGGGTAGTTTTCCCCAGCAAATTCCCTCCAAGTTTGCCATTGTTTTTCCTGCTGGCTGGGAGGATTCATTTTGACGATTATCCGAAACCCGAAAGCCATCGCTTTCACCAAGTCATCAAGGACGACGTTGTCACGGGAACGGAGCAAGTTGACATGGAAACATCACAAAGTGCTCCCCAGAGTTCAACATGGGTTTAAAACCCCATTGGATATAGATATCTAACTCAAACCATGTATTAAAATGTATTATCAATTATTATCATAGTTATGTGCATCAACTCAGCTATCATTGATGTTTCCAGCAGTTCCCAGATATTCACAGCGAAAATAAATTGTTCAAATATAACTAAGTAGCGGGAACAAAAGCAAGTTTTCAGAGTAGATACCTAGAACTGTAAAAATATCTGGTTGGTGGTTTGGAACATGTTTTTTATTTTTCCATATATTGGGAATGTCATAATCCCAACTGACTTTCATTTTTCAGAGGGGTTCAAACCACCAGATGTGTCCACATTTGGACCATGGCTCGGATTCTTGATCCAGTCAATTTCGGTGGAAGAACCGACCGGACCAAGCCACGAGGATTGCTTGTACCGAGCCAAGAGCCATGCCACCTGGGTCCTTCCCTCCGTGCCTTGACTGTGTCCATCGGATTGGAGTTGTCTGTACTTCAGTTCATAGCCAGTTAATCAATTATATGTACATACATTATAAACATAAAATAATGTATAACAATGTATATATATATATGTATATATAGATAGATATATAATTACACATCTTCGTTTGGAATCTATATACACGTGTATAAACCACTTCTTCAATTGGGATCGATACCCAATTCTTTGTTGGAAATGGACACGATGAGATTGTTGGATGTTCTTCCGTTGAAGTGCTTGCCTCAAATTCATATTTTTTCTTCAGGAAACCCCATATTTTGAATAACACATAACATGCATTCCCAGTATATATATATATGAACATATAACACCAGTATATATATATATATGAACATATATAAAATACATTCCCAGTAAATATATATAACACCAGTAAAATTGGAATCACCTGTTTTTTATTTTGGGACTCACGGTTCAGCAGCTAGAACTGGGCACCATCCCCAAGAATCCCTAATCAAATCGTCGGGTCCCCAGTCATCGTTGGTCGGATGGTTTACGATTAGAAACCAGATCTGATGCCAGGCTTTGAATATATTAAGTATCCTATTAGTATACCACAATGAAGTGATATCAATACATAGTGGGATACGATTGTGATATAGTGCTTCAATATATAGTGTTGCCCTTGAAAAATTGAAGTGGCTAGTAGAAATTAGTAGAATGGTCCGCCGTTTTTTTTTGATTTGGTTGATTTGGTTTCATCCGCCCATCATGGATGGTCCACATGCTCAAAGCGGATGTTTGCACTTTAAGCTAGCCGTTTCCCACCTCAAACTAGCCTTGGTTGATGCCCAAGTCGAGAGGAGGAAAGTTTTGGGTTGGACATCTATGTTCCCACTTCCTACAGTCATGGCCATGGCTATTAGTTCTAACTGTTTTTTTCACTGGGATTTTTTTTTCCATAAACCATACTTGGGGTGATTTGTGTACTTTTTACTGGTATTTTGGACCATTTTTCTGTAGATCCTCCACCCTTTCCAGATGCTGAGGTGGATTTTGATGAATACTTCCACTTGAATTCTGGTCACATCTTCCCAGATGGTCGGGTACCAGAAAACTATCTGAAGACTGCCTGGGATGCCATTGTCAAATCTGAAGGCGACCTTCGGAACCTCTGGATAGTGTTGAAAATTAGGTCGAACCCGAAGTTGGCTATGGTTTATTGTATGTATACTTGAGGGCTGACAAGCTAACTTATAGGTGTGTGTATTTATATCTATGATGTATAAGCTATTTATAGACTGTGGCCTATTATATATGTATGTACAGTATATAGCTAATGGGGTTTACACACTGGTTTTGTCTTGCGAGGTGCAAAAAAATGCCTTCTGCTGCATCCACTTGCGAATCCAACTCTTGGGTATTGTGCCATCCATTTGAGGGGTGATACAGATTGCCCGGCCTGGTAAACATACAAAAAGCTATGGAAAATGGCCATAGAAATAGTTGATTTTCCCATTTAAAATGGTGGATCTTTCCATATTTATGTTAGTTTACCAGGCCGGGTATATACCATTACCCATAGCCATTTGGGGTTATCATATCCAGTTTCCATGGATTCAAGGGGAGAATCTTAAACTGAAACCATTTGTTTCAATGAATTTCCCAGCTACAAAGCTCATTGATAATCATGCAAAAAAAAACAGTTATGGCCATGGCTACTAGTTTTTTCATTGAAGTTGTAGTTATAACTGGTTATAACTGGTTATTTCTATGGGATTATACAGTCCATAAATGGGGCTATAAGTGACTTATAACTGGTATTTCGGGCCATAATTGTAAGGTTTTACCAGCCATGTTTGACACCGGGGGATGCACCTGGCTATCTCGCGCCACCGGCCCACCAGCAGGAAAGCAGTTGGAGGAAGTGAAAAGCATCAGCCGCTCGACGTTGCTGGCAACTAGATATAGAATAACATGGAATAACGGTAAATGATGATATATATATATATACACACATAATTTCCATTGGTTACCTAATTTTACCTCAAAAAAAAAAAGAACAGTGAATTATCACTTTTTCGGTGGGGAACTCTCTCTCTCTCTCTCTCTCTCTGTCCTTTGTTTTCTTAGACCCAGAAATTTTGTTGATTTGTGGCTTTGTTTGTGGACGCAAATCAAAATCCAGATTTGCTTGGGTTTACAGGTAAACCTTGACACTGCCTTGTCATTTCATATGGGTATCTGATGATTTGGGCAAACGACAGTGCCTGACCATAAATCTAGTTATTGTCATCATTAACCTACTGTATACATACGTCTATAATCGTCTATATATATATTTATATATGTATATACATATGTGGATTTACCCGAACTTGGAAAATCATGAATGAGTGGGCACTATACAGCCCATGTTCATATTTATGAACAAGGCGTCGTAAGTGAGTTGTGTATGGTTGTTTTGTTATCCACGGGGGAGACCACCAGTGACATGTTTGTTGGTTTATACAGCAGTTGAACTATAGACTATAGCTACTCTCAGGCTCTCAGGTAAGGGAAATCCTCAACGAAGGTTAGGTGGGAAAATCCTCGAAAAAATGGCCGGATTTTTGGACCAAGTGAAATCAAGGAACCTTAGCTAAATCCCATTGAATTCCGAGTGAAATCGTTATAACTTTGCTGGTAAAGCACCTACAAAAAGATGGGTCCCTTATTGGTTGGTTTAGTTTTATCCAACAAGCTTGATATATATCTACCATAAACCCAGTCGTTATTGAAGTTATGTTTATACGAACTTTAGCTTTCAATATCCCATTGAATCTCAGTCGGATTTCCATCGAATCCCACTAAATCGCCAATAGAATCGCATGAAACCACCATTAAATCATTAAATCACCATTAAATCACCATTAAATCACCATTAAATCACCATTAAAGTCAATTACATCTCTATTATTCCATTTGTGTTCCTAAAATCCCATGAAATCACCATTTGTGTTGCTGAAATCCCCTTAAATGTTACCCATATGCTCCATGTATAGTATATTTGCCTACAAAACTGGCTGATTTATGGGGTTTTTATGTTGGTCAATATTTTAGCACCATGGAGCATATGGGTTAAGATAGGCCCCAGCTATCTCCCTTGAACGGCGCCCTTAACGGCACCGTGGCCACCGTCGTCCCCTGAGGTTTCCGTCGTCACCGCTTCGCCCGCGCTCCGAGCGATGCCCTGGAGATCTCCTCCACCTGGCGCGAGGAAGGCCTGGAGCGCTCGAGGCATCACCCGGAGGAAGGCGCCAAGCCGAAGTTCGCCTACAACGCCCACGTGGTGTCGCTGGGAAGAAGTGGATAGCTGGATAGTGATTTTGCTGGTGATCAATAGTGAATTTTTGAATTGTTAGTGGCTAGAAATGTAATTTTTTATGATGCTTACAACGGGTGTATTTCTACATTTATGGCCCAAAATACCAGTTATAAGATGTTATAAGCACTGAAATAAGCCCATTTATGGTTTATAATCCCATAGAAATAGCCAGTAATAACTAGTAAATGAGAAAATTGTGGAGATCATCCAGTGAATTGGCCATGGATTTTACTTGTCTCCCATTTTTTTAGGGTTGCTATAAACCATGTGAAACCTACAATGTGAGGCCCCCGTTGGATAGCATTCAGTTGGTGCAAATAACTCCAATTTCACTATGGTTTATGGTATTTATAACTATAGTTACTGGGGCTTTTGTTAACCAACATTCACATCACTGGGGGGGGGGGCGCATTGTACCCATTCTTTTGTCGCTGCATGTCGCTGCAGGTATGACCTCTGGTGGCACAATCCACTGGCCTGGGACCCCAGGGCGAACCAGGACATTGAGCTGGCGGAAACTTTGGGAGCCTTGGGAAGGAGATTTTTGGTGGCTTCCATGAGATTTGCATGGGATTCAATGTGGGATATAGGAATAGGAGTTCATATGTGGAAGAGTTGGAATCGATATATGGGATGTATATGTAAAAATACAGCATGTATATGTGATTTCTAGATAGAAAATGAATTTATATATATGCAAACATTTGATATTTATATGAATGGGTTACAAGTACGCACTTTATAACTGGTAAATGGCCATAACTGTATGTTCGATGGTGTGATCAGCAAAAATAACTGTGGGGCCTCTTTTTGTACCTGGTTTTGTTTTGCTTAAACTGGCTTGTAAGTTTTGTAAGTTTCATGCTTATTGACCAGCTAGCCTCATGATGATTAACTAAGACTATGTATCTTTGTGGATGAAAGACTCCCCATGTTTGCAAGTTTTCCTCGTTCAATCTCCTCGCTAGTAGCTAGGATAGACATTCACGGTCAGTATCCACTACCTTGATTACTTTGGGTTTACATCTAGAAACATATACGTATATGTAATTATGATTATGATCAAAATAATACTAATGATAATGATAATAATAGCAATCTATATATATATATACATACACATCCATTTGAAGATTCAAGATACATACGCAATTATTCACGGCTACCAATCCGTCATTCAGGCTGTAGGTCACAGCCGCCTAGCCAGCTATATGTTTTGCTCACAGGGCGCCCGCATGGAACATCATGGAACTGGATGAACTAGCCATGCAACTTCATCCATTTTTGGGTGCAGTTATGACCCAAAATAGCAGTTGTTTTTGTCACTGAAATAACCCCTGGTTGGTGGTTTGGAACATGTTTTTTTCCATATATCATATATTGGGAATGTCATCATCCCAACTGACGAAGACATATTTTGCAGAGGGGTAGGTTCAAATCACCATAGGTATACCATGGTATACCACCAACCAGACCCCATAAATATGGACGGTATAATCCCATCTAAATAACCATAAACACTCATTGGTGGATAACGAACCATACCCGTTGGGATCTTCAGAGCCGCAGCTCAAGGAGTGGCGAATCATTACCGGACAGACTTCCGTGCCGGTGCCAAGTACGGCGATGCCGATCGAAGGGTCAGCACTTTTGATGACAAGTTCCTTGGAACCTCAAAAAGGTGAAACTGTTTTGCTGATTGAGTTTCACCCCAAGAAAACTACAGATATCATTATATGTATATAGGTATATAGGTATCTATAGATATCTTTATTGTGGATGTATCAACCATAAACCATAGTCAATTCAGCAAGTGTTTAAAACCTGATGCAACTGGGGCAAACTGGATGCAATGCCACAAAGTTTGAGGAACGTAAACCCATTATTTGGGGTTTCCCTGAAAGGTCTGACTCATGTTACCAACGAACACCCCACAGTTGTGGCCCGACACCATTTATGGGAAATGGTGGTTAATAGTGGTTAATAGTGCTTAGTTATGATTAGAGCATGCTTATTGACATGGGACTATACATTCCATACATGGGGTTATTTCAGTGACAATTGACAATAATAATTGGTATTTTGGGTCATAGCTGTAGTGATACTGCACAATTATATAACCCATGAGTAAATGAGCCACTGGGATCTTCTAGTTCATTATTGTACCTTTATGTTTATTATGTTGGTCACATGCGATTACCATGGCAAAACTGGGCAAATTGTTTATTGTTTATTGTTTACCGGTTGGTGGTTTGGAACATGACTAACATGACTTTTATTTTCCATAATAGATGTCATTCTCCCCCTTGATGAACTCATATTTTTCAAGATAGTTATTGCACCACCAGCCAGTTTACCACATTGGGTTTTCCACATTGCCTGTGATTTGCAGGTGATTTGATGCAAAATCTTACCAGCCTGAGATACCTGGGAATATGACCCAGCTACAAAGCAAAACCTGCTCATAGCCATCAGCCTGTGATCAGGGGACAAACCAAAAACCCCTCGACTTATATTATATGTAATATGTAATATGTATATGTATGTATATACATATTTTATACATATGATCTATTCCCAGTATTCCCACTACATCTACATGATATTTCCATAAAGTAGTTTGTTTTGAATCCCTATTCTTGTGGGTTAATCCCATCAAATCTCATTAAATCCCATTAAATTTCCTTTCCAATCTCCTTAAATCCCATGAAAACTCCCAGTAAATTCCATTGAAGTCCATCAAATCCGATCTTAATTTGGTACCCACCATCAACCATACAATGTGAGGCCCCCGTTGGATAGCTAAGTTGGTGCAAATAAGTCCAATTTCACTATGGTTTATGATATTTATAACGAACTAGTTACTGGGGCGAATCTAAACCAACATTCACATCACTGGGGGGCCCACATTGTAGGTTGACCTCTGATGTCCCTTTGCTGGAACAAGCCATTGAACGGCGCTTTGGTGAACAGCCTCACGCATTGCTGAAGCGATTGAGTTCCGCGTCGCTAAGGTGGTATGGAAGGGGGGAAGTTATGTTAAGCATACTGTGAAATGGCTTTGGCTATTAGTTATAATAACTGGTTATTATTGGTGATTAATAGTGATCAATAGTGGGTAATGGTGGTTAATAATGGCTAAACATGTGATTAATGATGATTTATGGTTATAATTGGATATTTCTATGGAATTATAGAGTCTATAAATGGGCTTATAAGTGACTTACAACTGGTATTTCGGGCCATAACTGTAATAGTTGGTTCATGGTTTTTAGTTGGTGATAATAGTTGGCTTATGGTTAATGTTCAGGATAATAGTTGGTTGGGGGAGTTATATTCCATTAATCAACGAGTTGGAATATATTCCATAATAATGGTGAACAATATATTGTTCTATGATAAAATAGTTATCATCATGGTGGAATGGATAATAGTCGGTTTATGATAATGATAATACTTGTGCGGGATACAAATCAAAATACGTTGTTGACCAATAAACGGTGGTTAGTATATGAAACCAATCCAGAATGCTCTGAGTTCAGGTTGATGAAATTTGCCAAAGCTCGGATTCAAGCAATGACTACTTGGGGATCGTGCCAATGTGTGGACTGAATCAACTATAATAGGGATATGAATAGTAATGGGGATTGAAGCCCTCAATCAATGGATATCATCCCTATTATCCCTATTATAGTTGATATGATGTTGATCAATAATCCATATTATCCCTACAATGTGGGCCCCGCCGGTGATAAGTTGGGTTTTAAGCCCCAGTAACTGTAGTTATAAATACCACAAACCATAGTTATTGGACTTATTTGCACCAACTTAGTTATCTTGGGGGCCTCACATTGTATTATATCCATTATTTATTGCTTCAAATAATGGATATCTCGGATAGTTCAATTTGAACGACCGTGCGCCCTTGGACCGAGCCGAGCCTTAGAGCCTTAGAGCCTTGGAGCCCCGAGCCGGGCGGTGGTTTTCACAGATGGGTCACCGGGGACCACGCAAAAATGGTGGTCGATTTTTAGGATGAACCATACCCTCCGGTAAACTAACATAGCTATAGAAAATTGCCTATTTATAGTTGAATTACCTAGTAAACATGGTGACTTTCCAGAGCTACGTTAGTTTACCAGAGGGTGGATGTGCTTTTCCCATTGGTTGTTATCATAGTATACTGAAACAAGGACATATATATATATATATGTCGAATCTATGTATTTCCATTTGTCTTTTCGAAAAATACTATAGGGTCCTGTTTCTATTAATAAAGGGTTCCTTTGGTTGGTTGATTAATAGAGGGTTTGTTTACCCCTTTAACAACAGGTAAAAAACAGGTAAATGATGATAGATGGTATACCAAACCGGCCCCCTCTATTTTTACCAAAAGGACATTGTTGGTATGAACCATATAATTCTTGGGCCAATTTTGTCCCATACCCTCTGGTAAATTAACATAGACCCTGAAAATCACCAATTTTTAGAGGAAACAAATCTTTCAACCCCTATCTGGCAGGGTCTATGTTAATTTTTGTGGAGGGTATCCATAAAGATTCCCAAATTGGGGGATGGTATTGATATACCCATGATCTTCGGATTCCCAATATGGGATGACCAGCAAGTTAACACCGTTGCGGATCATGGATTTTTGAAAAGTTATGGTGAAGTTATGGTGGTAAAACCAATTACACCCCACCAGATGTGTGGGATACCCTCTGGTAATTTAACGCAGCTATTGAAAATGGCCCATAGAAATAATTGATTTACCTACAAAAAACATGTGATTTTCAATAGCTATGTAAACGTTTACCGGTACCCCATTTTTACGGGGATTTTTTTTCTTCCTCCCCGGGGAATTTTTTTCCCGGCTAAGTTCTCGCAGACTGGTGTGCCAGGGAAGCAAGGCAGCAAGGCAGCAAGGCAGCAAGCAAGCAAACAAGCAAGCAAGCAAGGAAGCAAGCAAGCAAGCAAGCAAGCAAGGAAGGAAGGAAGGAAGGAAGCAAGGAAGCAAGCAAGGAAGCAAGCAAGGAAGCAAGCAAGGAAGCAAGCAAGGAAGCAAGGAAGGAAGGAAGGAAG
>Ga0126342_10008698_pt1 | contig 18195 bp, 14 predicted proteins | sample Cyp1metagenome_FD_92528 | JGI IMG/M metagenome (GOLD analysis project Ga0126342, IMG submission 92528) | Coral microbial communities from Lord Howe Island, Old Settlement Bay, Australia - Cyphastrea 1 metagenome | ecosystem: Host-associated > Invertebrates > Cnidaria > Coral ... | reverse complement strand
GGGATGCTACTTGCTGATCTACTGCTTGCAATTTGCATTTTGTACCGAAACCTACTTCCACCCTTAAAAACATGTACCACTTGTTGCCCCCCATGAGGTTTGCATTTTGTACCGAGCTGTGATTAGCTGTGATTCAGGATGAATCTGACCAATTTACAATATTTCTTGGGCCGTACCTTCTTTTCAATAATTCAAAATGAAATTAAGTGAGGTCATCTGAAAAACGAAATTAGAATTCCAGGATAGAGCTTCACAGGGCCAAATAAATATTGAGCGAACAGGAAACCAACAGCTCCATGGCTTGGTAAACTTTGAAGATTCTGACCTGCTCCAGAGGTGTTTTAAGAAAACAAAAGTGTTGGCAGAATAGGGGACCGTCCGCATTTTGTAGGGGCATCATGCCTGCTTTCTGTTTGTAGATGTTTTTAGGGCCCTTTTTGAACTATGAAGCACAAAGGGCCACCAGCAAAATGCTGCTACAAAATGCGGCAACCAGGAGAACAAATGTGCAATGACAGCCCAAAAGGGGCCCTACAAAATGCAAAATCCTGAGGTAAGATCTTCCAGAAACCAGAATTTTGGAAACAACATGGAAGCACTACAAAATGCCAAACCAGGTTCATTTTTGTTTCATGAAAAAATGGTTTTGGTACAAAATGTATGGCCCAGTAGGACTTTGGCGTATAAAATCTTGGTCCAAACCTGCTTTGTACCAAACCCGGGTTGACGTATTTTGTAGAGGAAATTCAAACCCCGATATTTATAGTGGGTTTCCATTTATTTTCCAATATTTGATGACTATTTACAGTGCTAATATGACACCAGGCGGTTGTGCTTTGGTGCACGCAGCCCAGCTACGCCACGAATCGTCGGAAAGTGGGCCCCATGGTCCAACGACCCAGCCTGCTGAAGATACAACGGTGCCCTTTTTCGACCACTGGAGTTTGGGGGTAATTCATGGTAAATTCCCAGGTTTAAGCGGCAAACCAAAGGGTTTTTTCACTACTCAAACCATCGATTGTGAGTTCACCCGTGCTAGGACTTGACCTAGAGGGATGGATGTGAACCCCCTGAGGCATAATGCAGTTAAATACCAATCATAATCATTTCAAATCCGTGATATGATGATATTGTTTCGTGGGGGGTGCCATTCACCTCCATCAAATCACCGTCCCCTCACCTCTCAAGACCCCGCTGCACTTCGCTACAGCGCTGCAAAAACAAACGCCAACGAGCCTTGGTGCCATGAATGTTCAGGGCGATTGTACCCGACATGGGGGAGGTTAAGCGGCAAACACAGGGGGTTAAAGCCAAAGCAATACACATAGGATCTCATAAATATCAAAGTAACTTCGGAAATATAGAAACCAAATGAGGGGAGAATTTCAACCATTTTATAATACTTGGAACTCATCAAGAAGGGTAAGGATCAAGTTGAGAAAACTGGAATGTAGATTTAACCAATGAATCTAATCTCGGGGGATTTGCTACCATCAGAAATAGGGATGTATCCAGGAGATAGAACTGCATGATGCCAAAGAGATTGGGCTATACATCAAGATTGGGCCCTGCAATCAACAAGCATGAATGGGGCGGGGGTGAGTTTTCACCAACGAAAGATCCTGGCTCATCCTCTTTGCCAAAACTGATCCGCAAAACCAATCAAAATTTTGAGGGTTGATTTGACGAGAAAAAAAGACGAAACGGCGGGTTTGGGTCTTGCACAGCAAGATAGGTATACAGAGAAATTTTCCTGATCCTTTCATCCTTTCCATCAATTTTCTGGGATATGATCTCTTGTGATTTGTCATGCACATCTGTTGAAAAATACTGAAGGCCGCAAAGATTCTGTATTTCAATTGAAGCTGATGCAAGTTTGTGGCTCTTTGCTTTTACTGATCGAGGCACAACCACGTCCTGCGACAACACGCCGTTCTCGGATCCTGTTGGGCCCCGTACCATGATCTGTCGCATTAACTGATGCGGTCGCTTCTCCCCCACTAGCAGGAGGAAGGACCTCCATACCGTGGCTGTGGCTGGCCTTGTAAATCCCAAAAGGGTCAAAACATGCAGGAAAACAAATGGAATGTGTCTACAACAGCGCAGATTTAGATTACAAAGCCACCAGCGGGCCTAAGGATGCCTAAGGATCTGTGACATCAATCCACAGCAGTGTTTATCCTTATGGGATCTTATGGGATCATATGTTTACTCACCATCTTATGATATGCAGAATGTTAAGGTAACATGGTATTAGATGCCATTTCTTGGATGAGACAAGTCCTCATGTACAGATATGTACAGTACAAACACATTTAAGCCATGATCGAATCAAATCGCAATATTAACACCAAATTGTTTTTCTTTTAAATGGGATGGGATACCACAATCATCCACAATCAATCTATGATGGGTGCTTAAACCCCGAGTTTAGTTGGTCAAATGTTAAATCCCCATTAATTAAAATCCAATGTTTGATGCTGAAATCCCAATTTTCAGTGCTTAAGTCACTTAAGTCCCATAAAATCTTCCATTTGCAGATCATGTTCCCACTAAAACCTCCATTTCTACATGCTTCTCCCAGCTATAAACCTCCATTTAATTGAGGATTTCCCAACTTTTGACCACAAATCCATCTGAGGTGGCGGCCAGTGTCGCAGCATGCGTTTGGCGCGTCTTGCGCCCACCGCTGCCGCAACCTGCAGCGCTGGCCGGGCCTTTGTTGCACTTTAAGGTGCCGCTGCCGCTGCTTTTGATGGCAGGGACAGAACAAAAAGCCGTGAAAAATGCACGTATCTATCCACAGATTTGCTCACATGGAGGTCCGCCGGGTTTTTTTTTTCCGGGGCTTCTGCAATCACAATATCGAAGCCACAATTTTCTGGAACTCCGGGCAAATACTTCCTTCCCCAGGAACTCTGTGAGGCGCACAGTGACCCAACTGTCAATGTGGGGAACAATCAAATATGTGATGGTTACGGTAAAATGACGAACATCGGCAGAATCCTTGATCAGTACATGATCAAATGTACGATGAATTCGCCATAGGCCCCTGTTTTGCTTCAACTCACCATCCCAAGCTTCGACCCAAACCTTCTCCCCACAGGCATACAGACCCATCCTCAATGCCGGGCAAACATGTTACGCAAGTTGGCATCTTGGCCGCTGAAGTTTGACACTTCCAGGGTGGAACAGCTGACAAGAAGTTTCGGATCCCCATGGCCCCCACAGCCAAACATTAATCGGTTTACGATTTGTTTATCTGGGTCTTGGGCAGCATGAGCTACTGGAAGCTACTGGAGATGATGGAGGATTGCGCATACTCTACGCAATGGAAATAAATGTTGTTTTCCTGCAATGTTTCATTAACGTCACTTCAGTCTCTTCTAGATGCTGCTGCCATGCTCCATTGTATTCCAGGGAGTTCCTGGTTGAGCCCCCAGCATTGCAGACCAACCTGTGAAAGCTCGAAGCACCTTATGGAGCACTGGCAGAGGGTCGGCACTTGGCATGATGGCTGTTGGTATTGACTATGCCTATAAATGCCTATAAATATATGACCATATAATATTTATAAACATTATGATGATGATGATGATGAGGAGGAGGAGGATGAGGACGAGGAGACGGTATATCGATATCAACATTGATAGTGATATTGATATCATCCGGTTGGTTGAAACGTACTTCTTAGTCCGGACACATGTTTCTTGTGTTTTTACCATCAAAACATTCGAGATCTCGCAGATCGAGGTAGCATCAAGAAAACCGATAGAGATGGGCCAGTCCAGAAACTATATCTACAGATATCTACAGATAGTTACAGATATCTACAGATATCTACAGATATCTACAGTAATTCACTTGGCATAGTGGGGTCTAGCCCAAATTCAGTGGTGCCATGATTTCCCCATCCGAGGTTTCGGGCCAGCTGTTTGCAAAGAACCTGCGGTGCGTTGCTGGCTGGGCGATGAGTCATGATACTGTTGTACCCTATAACCTGGTGAACCCAAAAATAGCGTCTCTACTAGCAATGGATGTTCATCACCCCCATATAATGTATTATAAAATAATGTAAAATATATGGTATTGTGTGGTATGGTATGGTTTCGGCCCATCACATGGTGCTTCACTTCAAGAAATCCCCACCAGCAATCAAGGTCAGGGCTGCCTGCCCATCCCACTTCTCGGCCACATCCACCAAACGTCGAAAGCCTCGTTGAGGCATTTGCCCGGAACGAACCGCTGAGACCAACCAGCTTTGGGCTCATCATCTCAGTTGGATGGAACATGAGAACAACATCTAACACCAACAAACCAACAAACAACAAGTTTGTATTTGTAAGGTGGGAAATGTCCTCATTTGTTGGTGGTTCCATCTGGCTAAACAATAGCACGTAACAGTAACCTCAAAAAAATAGAAAAGTAGCTTGTCACAGTTTGTCACTATTCTAATAGGATTGTACTTGTCTATCCTTTGGGGGGCTGCCATACTGCTATACATGTGGCATCATGTGCCTATTCATAGAAACTGGCTTAACCAGCCTCTCACATAGAAGCACCACACCTCCTGCCATCTTGTCCAAGTTGCGTCCAGCAGAACACCAACGTTCGATGCCCCACCGCTGCCTGTTATGGAGCACAACTGGTTGGTGCTTGGGCCATTCATTGCAAGAACTATGAGTGCAGTGGGATGAGGGAGGATGAACACTACAATAGGTCAAACAACGTTCAACAAAGTATGCCGGGATCCTTGGAAAATCTGAAAACAAGTTGACATCACCAACATGTTGATGCTATAGTGGTTCAAACTGACACTAACTAACAAACCTGGAACAAAGTAATCTGCATGCCACATGTGTGGCAGCCATTGCAACCGCAAAAACCCGCAGAATGCACTTGGGATATATTGCTGCAATCATTCCATGATGTCGGTTGTCTTGGGTGACTTCAACCAAGTGATGCTACGTGATGTCCTGCAGTTGGTGCCCCAACACGTTGCACCCTGGGCCGCCTCGATTGTCTGACGAAGGCTGTTTTCACCTCGTCTCCTTCCCTGGCAACGAACGGATGTTCATCTACGGGGCATTGAGGATATCCCAAGAGTTGTCGGTGGAACATCAGCATCTTCCCTTCCAAAGAAATTGCTACTCTATTGTGATCAATAATCTCAAAGATCCAATCAAATCACTGTTGATAGTAGAGAGCACATGAAATCATCGACCAGCCTAACGCTGGCTAGACAACACCCTTTGGATGTCTTGGGTACTCTGTTCAGCTGTGTTCATGTGGGGGGAGTTTGCCATGGTATACAGTAGTTAGCCCTGCTGAACTCCACCAAAATCATGAATCCAATTTAGTTTATTATTTAATCTTATTTATTGCTTTCATCCATCAAAAAAAGTAATCCACTAATTATAGCCCACTTATAATCATGACTCATGACTCATACTCTCCGGCAATGCAACAGTGTGCTATGGAAAGTCATCATGTCAATAGCTAAATTTACCATGGCTTCCATAGCAATGTACCTAATTCCCCGAGGGTATAGGTCATCATTTCCCCATTATATCCCCATTATCCCACCGTTGTTCTTGGTTAAATCGCTATTTTTGATGGTTAGATCCCACTAAATTCTATTCTTGTTAAATTCCAATATACTCCAATTTTTTTCACCATGTTCGCCCGGGCAATCCGTTAATATATCACCATGTTTGCTCCTTCCCCGATAAATCCATTAGATTTTTTTCCTGGCACGAACGACCTGGCCTCCGCCGAGCATGGGCAGAGGCCCAAGCCTTCCAAGCATGGAGCCATTGCAGAGCGCGGCTCTGAAGCACCGCCTGCCATGACTGGCGTGGAAGATGTTGGATGTTGGAAGATTCATTGGATTGGTTATGATTGGTTTAAGGAAAAACATGGAAAAACTTTACAGGAACCCAGACTTCATGGGAAATGTCATGGTTTCCTTTAGATTTTCCCTTCGACCAGTGCAATGAGAAATGAGCTTCAACAAAAAATGGACGATGCTCTGGGTCCCACTGTCCTTTTTGGGGGAGGGGATTTGTAGGTGTTTCTATTGTTTTTTTGCGATTATGATTATATATGTTTTATTCATGAATATGATTAACCAGCGACATTATATATTGTGTACTGAATAATTAACCATTAAATTGGAATGAAACCCAGTTACATCAAAGGGTCATCTCCTCATTTCTGGGTTGAAATGCGCGTTATACAGTAAGCCAATTACGATGCTTGGGATGCACATCCAGCTAGTGTCGCAGCGACACGATTCATGTGAAAAGCGGCGGCCAATATTAGGCTGGCAAAACTACTGCGCGAAATTTGATACCCTCTGGTAATTTAACATAGCTATGGAAAATTACCATTTTTAATGGGAAAACTCACTATAAATGGCCATTTTCAATAGCTATGTTAGTTTACCAGAGGGTAGATGATAAGTAGACTGTAGACTAAGTAGACATTATCCCCCCAAAAAAGAGAAGCGTCTCATCCCAACCAATCCAACATTCAAATATATTCAAAATATGAATATGCATAGATAATCATAAATACGTGGAATCTCACGGAATATCCACCAGCTTCCAGGGCAACTCTCTGTCACCTTAAACATCTCGCGAAAGTTCCCGATGGAAACTATGGCCTCAGCGACACCCTCTGCGGTGATGTTTCGTAGCATCAGCAAATGCCAGGAATTCAAGAGGGCTGCACGCCTCAAGGCTGCGGCAGGAAGTGCAGGTCTACACCCTGCAAGGCCACCAACTTTTTTTGGTCAATATAGAAATGGTCATGATTGCTCATGACTCTAGAAACACCAAACAAAAAAAAGAAGGAACGTGGGAACATGATGGTTTATATTATATATATATATATATATGTGTGTGTATATATATATCATAGATATAGTGTCATTTGCTGCCACTTTAGTTCCAGTCTGCAAATCCCCCAGGAACCACACGCTGGAGGATGAAGCAGCAAGGTTCAACCCTCAATGAGAAAGCACAAAAGTCAAATAAATAACATAATTGACATATTACATAAATTTCATGCCAAACAAGACTATCAAAGGGTACATTCCATGCTATTCCGGCTTGAGATGATTCAATTTAAGCCAAGAAGGCCATTTTTTTTGGTCCACTGCCACCCTTGTAAACCCAACAATAATACACCACCCAAATCACATCAAATCACCATAAATGGGTGCTATAAACCAATCCATATGGATCCATATGGCTGGTGTATGACCCCAGGCCCCAGGCATCCCCAGGCACCTCCGCTGCATGAGCAGCTGCTGCCCCTGGCGCGCCCGCAGGCGGCGGCGACAGGTGCCATGCCAGGCAGCGAGAACACGCAGGGCGTGCTGGGAGTAGCTGTTGGCTGCCCAAAGCTCCACTGAGTTCATCACCTGAATCGCTAGCTGAATCGGGATGGCGATCGATATGTATATATATATATATTGTTATAATATATAGTGGTATAGATATAGAATGATATAGATACTTAATATATCCGAAAGATCAGAATGTTCAGCAGCACTTTGAAGTGGGGTCGTGCGGAGGTCGCTATTTAAACATTTACCCCGCTGGGATGGCACAACGGCCTCGGGTCCTCGGGTCTTCGGGTCCTGTTGTAAGTGGATTAGTATACCCTGCAGACCCTGCAGCAGACTAATATATAGCCATAATATCTATGGCAAATATGGTAAATAGATTGTAAATAGCCACTTATAGTCATATATAGTTAATAGATTATATATTTATCCACAGTATTAAACATGCGGATTTTCCATAGCTATGCTGCTTTGCTAGATTACCGGAGGGTATGTTCCCATGTGTATCCATTTGTGGGTATTCTGAAGTGTTACAACTAGGGTAACTAGGGTGTGGGGGTGGGGGCCGCCATGTTGAGGTTCATCTTTGGGCAAGAACGACTGAATTATGAGCCCCTGCTCCTCCGTTGTAAGTTCGTTTGATGGAAATTGACGGAAAATCGTTCCCAACAAATTTCAATCGGGGGCCCATCACTTCAAGATGGGGAACATGTTAATGAATGGATGCATGGTGGATTTGCCCCCATTTTGAGGGTAGATGTAGATGTTGCCGAATGCATCGCGGAGCACATAGCTCCACATAGGACATAAAAAATGCAGAGGTATAGATCCTGGAAATTGAGCAGTCGGGACCTTAACATTCTTAGAGAAGAGCCATGTTCTTCTGGAAATATTATGTTTTTTCTTGCGGGCATGTGTGCTTGTAAATCCTGCAACTTCAGCGGGGGATCCTGCCAGCTTCCCATGGAAAATGCATTAATATACCAATTACTTTGGCACTTGAGCCATCTTTCGCCCATTTTTCCTAGGTACTTGGAGGGTCTAGATATACCATATATACCATCATAACGCCAGTCGTGATACGCGCCCAGTTACCGAGGTGAGCCGTTCCACGCGCCGTTTCCAAGCGAAGAGCGTCTTGCGTTTCATCCGGACGTCGCGGTAGCGTTCGCAGAGCCTGAGGCGTCCAGGAAGACCTGTTGATATACAGTATATGATGTATATGGTGATTGAATGGAGAGAATATGAGAAACCCAATGCCATAATTGGGGATGGTTCATACATACCACATCAAAATAGTGATGACCTGGGGATGGTTTATGGCTTTGATTTTTAACCCATTACTCACCTATCAAATGATGATTAGTGGCAAATGATGGCAAATGAGATCCATCGAGTTTGAACAAGAATCATCTATGAATCTGATATTGTGATGAATTTAACCCAAGAAAAATGGCGAGAGAACGACTTCAATGGATTGATACACATTGATTTACATAACACACACACACATATATATATATATATATATCATAAAGTCTACTGGAATCACAGGTTTTTTGCCCCAAAATAAAGGGAAGAGGCATGAAGAAACCACGATGTCCACAATTTTCTACCCAACATGTAGGAGTTCATATGGATTCATGGCTGTCATATATGGTGCCGTTGTGAAGTCAGCGCCAAGGCCAAGGTACAAGTGTACGCCGCGCTTATGACGTTGTTCCACCGAGCCATTCAGCCAGGAATGGAAGCTGATGTACAGCAGCTCCTGAAATGATCAGCATGATCAACTTTTATGTGGGAAAATAAAGGAAAATCATGAATATGTCTCCCAATGGAGAAGAAACAACGAAAACAAATGTGAAAACTGGTGGATCTTCCGTGTTCATAGTCAACTTGTCTTGTTGATCATAGTTACCTTACCCTCTGGTAATCTCAATGGGGAAGTTCCGATGGCTCATGGGAGCATGAGGAGCTTCATCCAAGTCTATGTGCAGGTGGATACTCCATTGAATGTTTCATTACGAGAGGGTAAAACTGGTGAATCGTCTGTTGTCAATCCACTTATCTTGGTCATAGAGCTACTTTGGGTCCCCAGCCAACTGGTTTATGATGAGTTGAACGATGTTGAATAAAATCATCACAAATCGGACTGGAAGAGCAGCACAGTAAATCCTACGATGTAGAGTAGAGTGTCCTCAAAAATCCAGCTTTTTGGGGCAAAACGCAGAACAACGATCGAATGTCCGTCTCTCAACTCTGTCTTTGACCTTGGAGTGCGCAAACCAAAAACCGAAAGTTCCGGTTCAATACGGCCCACCTCTTTTACATCAACCTCCTTTACTTATTCACCCTCACAAACACCATAACTTGCCGCAAAATAAATTGATGTCAACCCCGAATCATAAACCCTGACTATGCACTGGGCAGGAGTACCGCAAAAACAGTGATAAATCTAACTACATCTAAGTAATTACGATATGAAAATTAGCACACACCCTATGACAAACTGGGTTCTTAATCCTGGCTTAACCGGTTCAGCTCCTCACGTCCTGCCTCGTCATCAGCACGTCGCCCTTCTTCTACCCAGCGCCACCAACGACGCCAGGTGCCATACATCTGACGTTGGCCATGTGCCAGGCAGGCCTGCCGAACAATGGTTTCCTATGGATTCAACAAATATATTATAGGAAACCAAATGGAACTTTATACAGTAGATATATTTCTATTATGATGAGCCAGTTCCATTTGGTTTCCTATCTGTTGAATCCGCTAGAGTCGCTACATCTCTCTCCATGGCCCTCAAGCTTCAGCGTCAGGCTAAGGGCGTGAGCAGGTGAAGCCAGATCTCTATGTGTATGTGCGTTTATAGAGTTGTAATCCCATTTGTGACCCACAAGCCACCATACATTTGCCACATTTTGTCACCATATTCGGAGGGGCCCTCAGCCCCTAGAAATCCCCGAGGCTGTTGTCACTTTCCGTGCCTCTGAGAGCGTGTCCATCAGCACTGGAACCAGGACCTGATTGTACCACGCTGGTCCACTCACCAGTTGGCATCATGAAAAAACGAAAAACTGCATATCATTGCCTCGGCAAATTGAAATAAATCTGGCCATCTGGCAGACCTCTCTCGAAATCGATTGAGATCTATTTCAATACATAATATTGACATATTGATCCTATAGCCCATAAATATCCATAAATCCATATAAATCCTATTGAATATATATATATAATCATATATATATAATCATATATATATAATCATATATATATATATATAGATTTATTTATATACTGTAATACATATATATATAATTATATATATATTGAGATCTCTCTAGCATTGGATGGTGCCTGGTCCCATGATCCCAATGATGAAACGCCACGAATGAATCTTAATCAGTCTTAACCATTCCCAAATGGAACCTTGGTTTTAGCTTACAACGAGGTATAATAACCATACTGACTTATAATATATATATAGATTATAGATAAATAAATTATAGATAAATAAATTATAGATAAATAAATTATAGATAAATTATAAACTAATTATGTTGATCGTTGTTGACCATTTTTGATCCAATTCAAACATTTTTCGAAACCCAGCTCTCCACGCCTTGAATTCTCGAATCCTCTCAAGGGCCTGCACCCACCTTGCCAGCCATGGGCTACATGAAACTTAAACCGTGAAAGAAAAGAACTCTCTGCAGCGGCCAAGAAACCATCATTTCTTTGCAGCATTTTGTCTGCGAACAACCCTGCGGGATTTTGAGGAAGCTACTGATCTGTGTGGTCTCAACCCCTGCTCATCGATTTCTTCGAAATGTTGGTGTGAGCCTGTTTTTAGTTCCCTCAGTGGTATTGGCAAATCAAATGCCAAATCACCAGCGAGTAATGCAGGACATGCATTCAACCAACCAAATCCTGGAACCAAACAAGTAGAAAGACCCAAGTCTCAAGTAACAATGTGTTTGCTTGCCCTCAGGTAAACATTAGCACGGAAAATCACCAATCATTGTTAAGAGGTAAATATCGGTAAATCCCATCTTTCTTTCACTTTCCAATGAATTTCCAATGAATACCACAGCTATATCACCATCCAGCACCACAGCTATCGCCCAAGCCGCCACGAAATCGCAGCTTGCAGCAGGAAGCCCTTCCGTCGGGCAATGCCTTGGTGTCCGGAAAAAAAAGGATGTGGCTTGGTCCACAAAAAACAACAACAACAACAGCAACAACAACAACAACAACCACAACCACAACCACAACCACAACCACAACCAGCAACAACAACAACAACAACCAACAACAACAACAACAACCAACAACAACAACAACAACAACAACCACCAACAACAACAACAACCAGCAACAACCAACAACAACCAACAACAACAACAACAACCAACAACAACCAACAACAACCAACAACAACCAACAACAACCAACAACAACAACAACAACAACACCAACACCAACACCAACACCAACTAACAACAACAACAACAACAACAACAACCACAACAACCACAACAACCAAACAACAACAACAACAACAACAACAACAAAAACAAAAACAAAAACAAACAAACAAACAACAACAACCACAACCACAACCACAACCAGCAACAACCAGCAACAACCAACAACAACAACAACAACAACAACATAACTAACCAGCAAACAAAATGCAGAACACGCACTTAACCAACAAAAATATGGATGTGTAACATGGTGTAGCTTCAAAAGTTGTTTCATCACTTTTTCACAATGAAAATTGCCATAAATTGCGGGGCAACTCCCAATGTGCCTTGTCCGAGCCGGTTCAAGCACCCTGTGCTGGCAAACGCCAGTGGAGAGACTTGAGCCTTTGTGGTAAACAACATGATAAGCCATCCCTAAAAGCAACTATCTTGACACACAGGTGATAAAATAGGGATCAGAAGCATTCCATATAGATGCCATTCGATTGGCAATTTAAGTGATTTCCCTATATCCAAATTAAATCAAATAATATGATATGATATATGTATATTATACTTATATATACCTATAAATATATATATATACATATAATAATATATGGTGTTTTCCTAAAATGGGGTATCCCCAAATCATCCACTTTAATAGGATTTTCCCTTATAAACCATCCAGCTATTGAGTAGCCCATGGAGAAACCCCTCGGGACGCCCCGGCCGTGGCTGATGCGTTGATGTGCAACTTCCATGGAGTGGATCGTCCGGCCCAACCAGGCATTCCAAACACGCGCCTTGAGGAAAGAACAATGACAAGTCAGGATTCGGTCTTTCATAATATGTATATTTACGATGGAATTATACATATATATATATACACATACCTCTACACACACAAATTTATATATATATGTATATAATTATATATATATATAAATCAATGATATAATGATTCAATGATGTGATGATGATATCTTTATCTATAATTCAATGGGATGGCGCGATCATCTACTATACATCCACCGTCAAAAAAGAAAAATATATGGTTCACCGGATCAACCCAAGAGAGCCCCAACACACCAGGAAACTCCTGAGAAGGGTACTTGAGCCTTGCACCACTGCTTAAGTTTGAGATTCTATTTCCCTAAGTCTCTTGGATACTGCTAGCCACATGCACCTATATATAACCATTAAATTTTTATTACAGTAAATGTTCCACAAATTTATTTTGTGGTAAACTGGTAAGCTATGGTAAACTCAACTAAAACAGAAAAGCACCAACCATCTGCAAATAGTTTTTAAAATCCAATTTAGTATTGGGGATGTATACTTACTGTACTTATTGGTTTTACCACATTAAAGTCATCCAGTTTTTCCGCCAGGCTCGACCCATCCACCCACCTTCAGCACAGTGAGCTGCTGCCGGTGCCCCTCCCCTGCGCGGAAAAGGCCAAGCCAACGTTGGAGGATTCGAGAGCTGCCCCTGGCGACACCCTGGTGCCCCTGGTGACCTTTGGTTGATATTTTGGGGGAAACATCTCTAGGAAACCCCTGGGTTTTGGCCAAAATGTGAACAATTTATGGGTGAGAATATCTAGGACACCCAGGTTTTTTATTGTTTTGACCGCTGTTTTGGTCAAAGTATGAACCATCTTCGACTCGACCATCTTCGACCCTCATTGGCTTGGGTTTTGCAAAGAACGAGTTTTGCAAAGAACTAAGATCCAACGTTTTTCCATCCTAACGACCTGAATGCAATTAAACATAGATGCAACCAGTTGGACAACCACTGCCCATTTTTAAGAACACAAAGATATGTACTCACTCTTCTTTGTATATTGTGTTATATAATATATATATATATATACTTAGTATAGTTAGTTCCTAACATTCCTAACCAATACTTCAATAGAGCTTCACAGACTTTTTCTCGCCGCTTCGCAGCGGCTCACCGCGTCGGGACAGCTCCTTGGCGTCGCTGCGTCGCCATGGCCTCAATGGGGCAGGTTTAAGGAGCTACTTGGCGGGTCACTGTGCGGATCATGTTTGTGGTGAATCACCATAGTCGGTTCACCATGGTTCACCCATTTATAGATGGGATAACTCGGATAACCATGGATAACCCACTGAATGCGGACTGACAATCACCAGGGTGACTATAAGCAGTTGCGATTCGTGGGATGGAGGTCATGGACACATGCAATTAATCGCAGTGATTCGCAAGACGATGTAGGCAAGAGTCATGGGTTTGCAATGGTTTGCATTCCACTCTGGCAGTTTCTTAGGTATGACACCGGCACGCAAGAGTCATCAAGACAGACAGCATCTCAGATATCTCATGTGCAACTCGTTGCTGGGTGAGTTAACTACTTGGTACACGCTTGATAGACGGCCGTGGCCTTTTATGGAAATAATACCACACCTCACCCGCCATCAAATTTGCACCTTATCTCAAAAAGGCCCCGAAAAAACTGCTGAAATCAATGATTGCATCGTCCTTTTTCTTCAATGCTTCAGCAATCCTGGCAAATCATGCAGGAAGTCGAAGGGAGATGCCGGTCCAAGACTTTGTCTCCAGACCCACTGGTATACCATAGATTGACATCTTCTGACATGACTGTATGGCCATCTTTTTCAAGGTGATTGACACGCAGAGGCCACCAATAATTTTTACGCCATGCTCTGTCAATGATTGTGTGCCTGCAAGGAAAAGTTAAGAGCGTAGCATCAAGAGCGTTTATAAATTGCCGATAAAGTTAGGAGCGTAACATCAAAAGCGTGTTGAAATTGCAAGAAAAAGAGCGTCTTGAAATTGCAAGGAAAGCAGTAAGACCCTGACATCAAGACCATCTGAACAAAATATAACAAAATTACAGGTGAGAAAACGTTATTATGCCCCCACCCCCCGAAACCCCCAACCTAATGGTTGCACAAATTCCAACTCAAGTGCAAAACTTAAACTTCTAAGTCATGTGCAAAATAAGAGGAAAAACGAGTGAAAAAGGGCTACAGAGAACATACTGTAAAAACCCATAAGAAATGACCCTAAAATTAGAACCAAACAGCTGTGGATTTCTGACACGCTGGAAGATCTAAACGCTTACCAGGAGCAGGTTCCGGGTGCTCTGTCGCCAATGCTCCGACGTCACCGCACAACAGGGTGTAGATTACTTCCACCTCTGGAGGAAACATGTGACATGGTCAAAACATATCAAAACAATTCAAAACATGGTATGTAGCTTGTGGTCATCCATTCCATCAGAGAAATGCTTATGGCCATATAAATCCACTCCAAAGGTTGATGTAAGGCCATGTCGAAACTGTCGAATCTCTCCCCCAGTCTTAGCGATCAATATCGGGAGACTTGGTTTCAGAAACCTGGATGGGCTAAACAGCGTATCGAAATTCTATTTTAGCACGTTGTTTGTGTGGCAACAGCATGCAACAGCCCCGCATAAAACCGCAAAGAAAAGCCACGAATTAAACATAGCAACATCAAACCTGATCTAGCAAAATATATTGGATACAGTAGTCACAGACTGTAGTCCATATATGTCCATATCATATATCTAGGCCCATACAGGCTGACGTGTCCGGAATACAGAGGCTCAACCTGACCACTGGCCACCTGGTTCACTCCGGATGTCAGCGTCACAAATCCTCCTCGTCCGATGGCACTGCAGTGGCTACAGCGACGGCCAAAACGCCACCGTCCTGTGCTGATGGACCTTCCTACCCCGGATTCAACAAAACAAGAAAAGGAATATAAGTAGGGCCTAGGGTGATATTGGAGGCTGAAGCTCTCTATGAAACTGGAGTTTGAGCCTATTTTGTCTGCTTCGTCGTCCTGAAGTACGACGAAAATTCCTCCAGTTACAGAGTTCTTCATCTTCCATCCACGGACAGTTTTCATGCCAGCCGATATGAAAAAATGGTCCCACAGTACTTGTTCCGGAAGAAGCACCAGATCTAATCATCGTCATCAGGTGGAAAGTTGAAGATCATCTTCATTGTTTTCCCCAAATCCCAAGCACATTGCAGCAGTTTCACCCCTAACTCTATTCCTAAGTGGACCAAAGTTGCTCTCCTTCAGCGACATCTGCGAGGCGGAGGCCGACACTTTGCTCAGCTGCTGTGGTGTCAAGGCAGCAAAGATCTCAGCTGGCGGCACAGTGGGATGTTCAACATCTACCCAGGTTGGTTCAGGGGATACCCTCCTGCAAACTAAAATAGATGTGGAAAATCCATCATTTGTAGATCATTTTCCCAGGGAAATCACGTGTTTTTTTTCCACATCTATGTTAGTTTACCCATCGTTTACCCTAGGATACTTTGTTTGCACAGACATCCGCCAGCCAAAATAAACGGGAGTATCTCTAGAAATCATCTGAAAATATCTGAAGTTCATTGGATATCTACCATCCACGAATTCAGCTAGAAAAATGCACACACAGATGTTGCACGCACAGCAACCCCAAAAAGCAGATGGTTATAGAAGTCGTACGCATGAGTATCAGCATTTAACATAATCACCATGTATCGCAAACATAACGCAAACTAAGTCAACACATACATAAATAGATCAATGGATAAATCAATTCAATAAGATCACAATAATCATTATCTAAACCAATATCAACACATCTAGTAAAATAATATTGATCATATCCCCGCCGTGCCGTCCTATGTTCTATAACCCAGGAGAAGCCATAAGAAAACCATCAGAGACGCATTTTGCGATAATAATCATCCTACGGTCCTATAGACCATTATCAATTAGGTAGTTAAATAACATTAACTCATTTTTATCATCTATGTCTTCTCCACAACATACAAAAAATATAAGCATAAGCCATAAGCATTATCATAACAATATTATAATTAAGTAATTAATACTATATAATAATAATCGTCATCATCATCATCATCATCATCCACAATAAACAATAATAAACCATAAAGAAAGCGACTTCTTCTCCCAGCATCGCCCTCCCCGGTTCGCGCTTTGATCCCCCACCGACTCCCAGGGATGCGCAGCCGCCCCAGCCATCGCCAGCTGTCGCAGCTCTTGGGGCCAGCAGCCCTCGGTGGCCTGGAGGATCTGCTGCTTCAGCTGATGCGAAGGACCTGCAAAAATTGGGAAACATGGCGATTTCATGAGATATGTGATACAAATGGTCCATGGTGGACAAGTGATAGATATATGGTATTATATGGTGGATATGTGATAGATATGATACATGGTATATGTAGATAATTGTAGCTGTATCATATGATATATATATAATGATATACCTATAGAATTCTATAGATGGATTTAGCCTCTGGCAATGACTAACACTAGTGACATGGATGGGATGACCCTGCTCGGGGTGTCAAAGTTCAACGGGAGGCAGGAGGCTAGTCTTACATGCTTACATTAATTGAACAGGCATACCTCAAAGTCATTCCAAACATTTCAAAACCAACATGCGAGAGAGTTGCTCACCCGCAATGGTTTTTTTATAGCAGCAGTCCAAGCTAATTACTGTAAACATCTATAAACCACCCATATACCACCCATTTTTGTTTTTGTTGGTCTACAACACCTGCTGGACATGGGATGGACGATGATGGACGCCCACATTTCCATCATTTCCCATCCAAATCCACACATCAAGTCGCTTTCTGCTTCTAGATCTGAGATGAAGTGCTGCAGCATCTCCCACCGATCATCTTCGTCTGGCAAAGTGACCCTTGGTGGCTGCTGCAGTGACCAGTTTGGAGCTGCAGGAATCTGTTCCTCTCACATTTCATCCCAGCATTTAATTCAAGACGATGTGTCCCAGATTGTCCCAGACTCATTGCGTGGTCTCAAACGTAGAAACAAACATGTTGATCCGTGTTCGTCCATGGACCTGTTGGTGGGTCGGAAAATGCTGCGATGACATCCAATCATATACATTTGGCTTACCACTTTAGCACATAAAAGGCCAAAGGTATTCAAAATGCAGCAACAACTCCAATCATATATGGAACAAATACTACAAACAATCCAAAGAAAAAACAAAAAATCGTGTCAAACAAACGTATCCAAAACCAGATCTCCAAACAAAAAACTATTTAATAATCATTCTCTGGGTAATCCAATATGGCACTGGAAAATCTCTCATTTCTAGATGGTTTTCCCATCAAAACCTCTATTTAGAAGGGATTTCCCAGAAAAAAATGGTGAAAGGGGGAAACTAGGACAACAGAGGTTGGAGGTTGGTTGGGAGGTTGTTATGTTTTTGTTCAATATTGTAAATCTAAATGTTTGACTGTTTCTTTTTGATTATCTTGCTAAATGTTTTGTTGAGGTTGTTGTGATAATGTTTG
>Ga0126342_10008697_pt1 | contig 18195 bp, 11 predicted proteins | sample Cyp1metagenome_FD_92528 | JGI IMG/M metagenome (GOLD analysis project Ga0126342, IMG submission 92528) | Coral microbial communities from Lord Howe Island, Old Settlement Bay, Australia - Cyphastrea 1 metagenome | ecosystem: Host-associated > Invertebrates > Cnidaria > Coral ... | reverse complement strand
TGCTGTACACTTGGGGATATCAAACGTTAGACTTTACATTCAATTGGGAAGATCAACCAGGGTATTTAGGGAATATAAATTTCCCACCCCGGTTAAACTTCTACATTCATTGAAGATCTTCAAAAAGGGTTTAATTCTCCCACCCCCGTTAAACTTCTACATTCACTGAAGATCTTCAATAAGGGTTTAATTCTACCACCCCCGTTAAAACTTCTACATTCATTGAAAATCCTCAATAAGGGTTTAATTCTCCCACCCGCGTTAAACTTCTGCATTCATTGAAGATCTTACATATGGGTTTAGTTCTCCCACCCCCGTTAAACTTCTACATTCATTGAAGATCTTCAATAAGGGTTTGATGATGATTGATGATGATGATGATGATGATGATGATGATGATGTGTAAGAGACTCGCACAGGTCCCTATGCTGTGCGTGCCGATATACAACATTAAGTTAGCCATGATGCAAACATTCCCATTTTTTACCACATTTTCAGCACATACAAAGATGGCCGCCGACAAGCGCGGGCAAATCGAGGTGTTTGCCCATAACCATACCATCTACTAAAGGATCTAAAAAGTGATTTGGGGGATGGTTGATGTATTGTTGCTTTACCCACATTAAATGAGAATGATGAGCCAATGAGTACTGAGAGTTTCCCAACTACATGATAGTACAGTTGATATATTCTATTTTACATTATGTTTTTCAGCCAATATGTCTCGGTTTTTGTTTGTTTTACGAATTGGTAAAAATCAATAGCCACCAGATGTTTTTGAGCAACCAAGCGGTGGGGAGTTGGGATGCAAGCGTCAGCTGATGGAGTTTTGAGCCAAAGAGCATCAATAAATGGATGGACAAAATGGACACAAATGGACAGACATGAACAAAATGGAGGGATTCTGTAAACGCAAACTCAAACGCACGGATTTTATTTTATCCTATCAATAAAGTATGTAGCGCATGGACTAAAACGGAGGGTGTAACCCCAAAACGCGGGGAAGAAATCCTGACATGCTTTGACCGTGGGGTTCCTGTTTACGATAGTTCAGTTGGTGCTCCTATGGTCCATGGTACCTTATGACTATGGAATGGCTATGGTATTCATGTGGGTTATAAAGCAACAAACGAAACTGGTGGGGGCAATGGGGGCCATAAATGTTGAAAAAACTCTTGTAAGATATTCGCAGCCATGAAGTGACCAAGTATACTGCGTACATTGATGATTCAGCAGTGGATTCATCAGGAATCCGAGTCATTTTGGGACAGGTTTAGTGAGGTCGTTCGGATAAAGGATCTAACATTACTGGAGGAATCCTATATATATATATATACTATATATCTGGGTAAATTATAACGACCTCACTGGAAATCAAATCATCCCCAAATGGCCTTAATTCAGGTTAGTGAAATATTATAATTTACCCAGATATATACATTGAAGATATTCACAATTTCCTCACAACCCCAGATCCATTTCATTTTCATGGCCTCAGGCTATGTGAACCTTGTTTTTTTTTCCATGAATATCCGTGAATACTATAGTTATAAGTAAGTAAGTACCATAAATCATAGTTACTGAACATATACTGGTTGGTGGTTTGGAACATTTTTATTTTTCCATATATTGGGAATGTCATCATCCCAACTGACGAACTCATATTTTTCAGAGGGGTAGGTCAACCACCAACCAGTCACAGTTATTGAACATATATGTTCACAAACGTAAGTATCGTGTGGGGGTCCCACTTTGCAAGCATATTATATAGATATATTTATAACTATATTTCCTTCAATGGGATCCCGCAAAAAAATCATCAACCAATCCAATACCATTTTAATTGGGGGAGATGTATTTTTTTGCCTTGGCCGAGTGTTTTGGTATTATATATATACATACATATTGAAGATATTCCGAATTTCCTCGCCTTTTCCTCACCATATATATATATATATGTATATATATGTATATTATTATATTGAAGATATATCCAATAGTAGCATTTTCAATTGGAGGTGATATGACTTTATCAAAATCTTCGCCGAGTTGCCCATCTTCCCATTCACCCAGAACCCTCAGGTGATGATTCAGCAGCAGAGACTCGGTTTCATCAGCCAGAGGAAAGTATATATCTGGGTGATTAACTCATAGAGGATACATTAAGCTGGGTAAATTATAACGACCTCACTGTTCTCCCTCACTGGAATCATGGTTAGTAAGGGAAATCATCCCCAAATGGCCGCACTATTCAGGTTAGTGAATTAATATCATTTACCCAGATTAATCACAATGGGAGTATAGATATAAATCATACTCTCTGAATATAATTGTATAGTGAATGGGATAATAGAGGATAATGTGGGTAACACAATGTCACAAGCCATCCATCTGGGAAAGGTAACCATACCACCAACTATTTATGGTGATTTCGTTTATTATTACTGTATGTGTTTTACCTACATTATATACACTAATATGAGAATTTTGTGGGATGGTATAAGATTCTAAATAGCAATCGAGCAAAATATGAATCTCCAGGGTGATTTAAAGATAACCATACACCTGGCTGAATGTTGGTGGATCAATCCCATGAACATTTCAGCTTGGTGGTTTATTGTACCCTGAAACGATAGGTTGCTGTTGGTGTACAAGTACGTAGTCAGGTAGGTATAACTTGATATAACTATAGCTGCATGGGTCTACAAGCTCAACCACTTGGGGCACCACGTTGTAGTGTTTCATATGCAGCAATGAATCCCTGGGATTTAGGGGTATTTTTCAGAATGCTACCGTACCATTCCTGTTTGGTTTTCCCCGTGTCCCCTAAAAAGTCAGCATTTTTTGCTGGTTAAATCCTGAATGATCCCAACTTCAGGAGGTTTTTCTCAGGCAAATGGATTGTGAAGTACAGTAAACCATGCATCTTGGTTGTAGCGTTCCATGCTTCTCACAACTTATTAAGGAGTTTGTTTGCCCCTGGTTGTTCACCAATTGAGATCATCAACTCTGATTCGTGTACGTCAACTACGACTTGAGCCAAACTCAACAGAAATTGCACAGCGTGCCTACTGCGCTTGGCGTCAGATGGGCCTGAATATCTGCAAGAAAACCATGTTGCACTCCATGAACTAATCATCATCCCAACCTAAAAATGGCCATAACTAGGAGATACGGCATGATATGGCGGTATAAATCTAGCAGTTTCAGAGTTAACCAGGTACCACATGGTAGCCCACAGCCATCCACAGCCATTTTTTGTTTGACGCCCAGGAATAAGAAACACAGCATCTCGAACCAACTGGACGCCCAGAGATATCTGGGCCAAATCTTCCGAGACTCTCGGACTTGGAAGTTGACCGCGGAACATGGGAGGAATATCAGGGATCTATAAATATCTGGTTGGTGGTTTGGAACATGAATTTTATAACTTTCCATATATTGGGAATAATCATCCCAACTGACTTATATATATATTTAGAGGGGTAGGTAAACCACCAACCAGATAGGATTTAAACTTATGTATATGTCTATATGATTCTATGTGTATATTAATATATATATATATATATACAATTTCATAATATCATGTAATATAATTACATTTAATCAATAATATACTTGTGTTTACAAATGAACGATGTATGATATACATTTATATACGTATTTACGTGAGTATGCTTCAGGCCCCAGTTTATTGTTCTGAACGGGTAAATGTTTTTACAGCAGCAGATTTGGGGTACCCTATGTTCAGACAAACACATATTATTTGGCTGTGCATGCCAAGACTGTTGGTGGGCAAAAAGCATATTGCACCCCAGTTATAGATTGGACACAACAAGTGACAATGTCTATACTATCCGCCAAATTAAACAGCCTGAGGGTGAGCCAAAGTGCACGTTTAACATTCAGCATGACTGGTTGGTGGTTTGGAACATGTTTTATTTTCCCCAATAGTTGGGATGATGATCCAATCTGACCAACTTCATCATTTTTCAGAGGGGTAGGTCAACCACCAGCCAGATGAGTTTTCAGCACCCCAAAATGGATCCGCTCCAATACTGACAATGACAGTCACAGTGTCAGCACATGTCGTTACCTGGATGTTGATCCCCATTTCGTTGGCCAACAAAAGTGGTGTTGTTTCATAGGAAAAAACGAATATGTGATACAGTGCTACATATGTTAACATATTTTAACAAGGATTTTGCTTGCATTATGCTTAAATGTTTGCTCAATGTGGATTATTTTTTGGCAACTCCTGAGCAAATATAAGAATAATTTTTAACTGTCTGTGCATATAGAGTCAAAATTTCTATCCTTTCCGGGTGTCAAAATAAGAAAACACAATTCGTCGCCCAGTTAAAACGGAAAGCCGCGTGCGTCTGCCTCGGCCGAAGCAAGCCTTCATCCGCAATTGTTTTTTTTTGAAGCCACTTACGATCACCACCTAGCTAATCAATCATGGTTCATCACCGTCCAAGTATAATTAGTATGTTATGTTAATGTATGTTACATATATATATATAGATCGATTGTTGTATCACCAGTCAGTTTTACCGTTGACTTTCATTATTTGTCGTTTAACATAATATTCATCAGTGATCAGTTAACATGATATAATCTTGTGCCTGCCCAATGGTGATGCCATTACAGGATGGGGGCCCCCCAGTGATGTGAACGTTGGTTTATAAACCATGAAACAACCCCCATGAACTAGTTCGTTATATCTACTGTACCATAATAGATTTCAGCCACTGAAATAAGGCAACTGAACGCGAGCTCGACTGGGGGCCCCATCCTGTAACAATCAGTATATCTATATATATATGTGTATATATATATATGGGGTTTGATGGGTTTTCATGAGGTTTCATGACCCCAGCCTGGCGGTACCACATGTTTGATGGTTCATACTTAAAACCCCTGGAAATGACGGTCAAATTCTCTTAAAACATGTTTAAGCTGACGGTTACAGTTTTAAATCCATGAAAACCCTATAAACAAATCCTTTCAAATTGATGGTCAGTCCCTCAATCTGGGTAAATTATAACACATCACTACTGTTCTCCCTCACTATAATCGTGGTTAGTAAGGGGAAACATCCCCAGGGTAGCCGAACTTTTCAGGTTAGTGAATTATTGTAATTTTCCCAGATGGGATATTTGATACCCTTTTGTAATTTCACATAACTATGGAAAATCACTATTAAAAGAATAGGTAAATCAACTATTTCGATGGCCATGTTCAATAGCCCAAAAAAATAAACATGGTAAGTAAAAAGTTGCCTTATTTCAGTGGCTGTATTCTATGGTTTATGGTAGATATAATGAACTAGTACTCATGGGGATTATAATGATTTATGAACTAACGTTCACATCACTGGGGAACCACCACCTTGTAGGTAGCAATGGCCCCTGGGGCCCCTGGGGCCCCGGTGCTGTCCAGGTCGTGTTGGGCAACAGCCTCAAAGCCACATGCAAGGATGAAGAGTGCCCTGGCCGCGAGACTTCGATCAGGAAGCCGTTTTTTTTTACATGGAAAATGCTTTAACAAATGGCATATGGAACAGGATGTCAATATATATATATATATATATATGTATGATATGATATGATGTGATATGATGTGATATGATGTGATATGATGTGATATGATATGATGTGATATGATATGATGTGATATGTATATGATATGATGTGATGTGATATTATGTGATATGTTGTGAAATGATTTGACATGATATGTATTATATATATATATATATGTTGATGATTATATTATGTATATATATATATATGTTTTTACTATAGTATATTTAGTAGATAGTTTCTTTTTACACAATGGTACACGTTATAGACATATGACTACAAATGTATACATATATATATATATGTATATATATATACTGTATATATATACACATGTCCACATGCATATGTGTTCTTCCATCATGTGACATCCAGGTGGAGCCCACTTTCGGAACATCCCACAGGGTATCAACGTTTACAGTTGACACAAGACCCTCTGAAAATTATCGGGAAAATGCGCAACATCCACTTGTGAATCATAAGTTTCGCCAATAAGAAGACAGCAATGTTTACCCTCTGGTAAATTAACATAACCCTGAAAATAGCCTAGTTTTAATGGAAACTAATCTTCCATACCCTATCTGCCAGGGTCTATGTTAATTTACTGGAGGGTAATGTTTTTTTGCAAATCCACGGCTATTTGGAGGTTTCCTAAAATCTGGGTACGAGTAGTACCCCGAAATCATGCATTTTAATAGGACTTTCCATTATAAACCATTTTGGGGTGATCCGATTTGTGGAAACCCCATTTATGGTGCCCATGCCCCAGCCTCTATCCGTACCAAGGGTGGGCAAATACATGGCTGCAACTTGGCGATTAGTTGAGATATATCCCATAAGCAATTATGGTTATACATATTATACATCTCCTGTTTTTTTTGAACTGCAATTTCGAGTTTGATGTATGTGTATAATGTGTATATATATATATATGTATTTATATATCTATAGATAAATTAGATTAGATTAGATTAGATAGATTAGATTAGATAGATAGATAGATAGATGTACCGAAATGACCAGGATCTTTTTCAAAATATATAAACGTTTGTAAATATGGCATTACCATATTGGCGTGCAAAAAAGGAGGGGCACCTCAAGTTATTGCAACTTGTTTGGCTTGGCTGAAGATGGACACAGTATCTTTCAGGAAGTATATCCATACTAGATTATATTAGTGTAGTTTCTATATCCTTGTCTTATTTGGTTCTAGCCCCTTTGTTTGTTTGTTGCCCCAAGTTTTCGCAATGTTTGAAGGTTTTTACACCATGCAATGTGGTGCCTTACAGTTACCTGATTTGGTTTATAATTCCAATAACAAGGGGTCTACAATAGACCAGATACTGTATATCTAGTTTATGGTCAACAATAGGAACTATTAGGGGATAATAGGGGACCACAATGGGAATATCATGTAGGGATGATCATGGATGGATAATGAGGGGATATGGTCCAACTAAGTTAGACTATGTCCAACTTATAACCACCTTACTAAGAACTTCTGAACATTTCCAGCACGCCAGTTTCACTTCATTTTGTGCGGTTTCCACATGTTTCCACCAGGAAAACTTCTTCATGGTCCACACGGAGGATCCCTGGCAGAAATTGCTGTCACTCTCCATCATGTTCCTTGATCGCAGTGAAGTCTCGGGACCCAGGTGACTTACCGGGTACCCTCTGGTAATTTAACGGTTTGCTATTGAAAATGGCCCAGTCGAAATAGTGGATTTACCCATGTAAATAATGGCCATTTTCAATAGCGAACTGTTAAATTACCAGAGGGTATTTAATGTCAGGATGTTTGTTGATCTCGTTCAAATCAGAATGTTCATCATGTTCATCATGTTCATTCAGATCGGGTCCATGATCTGTTGATTACAAACAGATGTAAAAACTACTTTCCAGGGTCATCATCATTCAGATAGGGTCTCATTACAAACAGATAAAAAACTACTGTCCACCTCCAATCGATGGATTTCGTTGTTTCCTTGTCCATTGATGGATGACCATAAGCGATACGCATCAGCCAGGCGCCTCATTTTCCACTGACGTTAGGAGTTGGGAGGATGGGCCAAGGATGAACATTTAGCATTAGCATCTGCAAAGCAGCAGCGTAAACCTCTCCATTTCCAACTCATGCAGCTCTGCCAGAGGCTTCTCGCCGACAAGTTGCTTCAATAATGAAGATTGCCATCCTGTGACGCCATCTCTGACGCAACATTTCTGAGTTCTGACATGGAAAGACATGGCCCACATCTCGAAGTGCCGCGCGCCAGCAACAAAGATCAATTTTCATGTCATTTTTCAACAAATTCAATGCACATGTTCGACACAGAGAACACAAACAGCCACCAATTCTACAATTTCCATTCTCCATTTTGAAAGTAAAGGGCCACCACAAGGTCAAATCAAATGTAGGAATTGGGGTCCCAGATCGCGAAAGTGTAGGAAATTGGGATCAGCATCCGCATGGCTCACTTGCAAAATCATGCAAAGACACGTTATAGTAGCCCCTATCAGAAACATGTACACCAAAGCGTCACGCGTCAAGAATCGCCGTGTCGTTCCATTTGTGCCATGGCATGCTCCACAAACGTCCTCAACGAAGTGGGAAAAACCCCGCAGCGAGGGTGGACACAAAAAGTGCTAACATGGCAAGAAGTGACGCGGCCCGACCAATGGAACCGTGATGTATCCGTTGAAGTAGAGTTGAAGGACTCAGACGGCTTGCCCACAGGAGTTGCAACTCCTGTGGGCAAGCCGTCTGAGTCCTTCAACTCTACTTCAACGGACAGATGTAGTCTCCGCACCTCGCCAAGAAGGCCAAGAAGGAGCGATGAAACGTGCACCGACCGCCTCAACAAGGAATAAGCCAAGAAGTTGAAGCTCGGCCACAGCTGACATTACCACAGCACCAAAAGCGGTGAAGGATGGTGACATTAGGTCACATCCGAAGTTATTTTTTGGGCTCCCAGCAACTCTGAGAGTTGTGAATTTGAGTGGTGATTGGTTTCTTAAAATGATCAACACTCAATGAGCCCAGATGATTGAACTTCCGTTGTACAGATCTTGGCAAATCTTGTGCCCTGCCTGCCATTGCAACCTCTGTTGCATAGTTTAGTCGATCATTCTGTCAGCCTGGCCTTTAGAGATTGAGCCTCAATGAGGCTCAATCTCTAAAGGCCAGGCTGACAATGGGAAAAATCGCGTTTGTTCAGATTCGCAAAGACGTTGGTTGGCAATTGGTTGGCAAGTCTGCTTTCTTGTCATGTTGAACCATTGGTTGGTGAATGGTTGTTTATGTTCACATGTCTAAACCACAGCCCAACGTTTGAAATGTCAGACTCAAGGTGAGAACAGCCAAGGGAAATCAGAACCTGACAATTTTGAACCTTGGTACTGGCAAGGTAAACCATCCTGGTGTTTGGTTTCAAATGTTGTTTGCTGTTTATGTCCAATCCACTTGAATGAGATGATAACAAATCCCTAATGACGTTCATCATCGTTCACCTGTTTTCGCTGGGGGTGGCGAAAAGCAGCAACTAGTGAACGAGTACTGGTCAATATGCCAATATGTTTGTTGGTTTAGATTACTTTAAATCCATATCATATCCTCATGACACCATTGACTCTGCAGACATTTACCAAACGACATAACGCACCTCATGAAATAGACAAATTATTGATACATCTATCATTTGACATACTTATTTCTAAACCCAAATCCCATCCCCCGTGCATATTAATCCCCAATGGTTTCATTGACAGGGGAAGGGATTGTTGATATTAGTGTTCATCACTATGTTCTTATCGTAATTATAATTGTTCAGCCTATGTATATAAATATATTATCAATTATCAAATTATCACCATTTAAACCACACTTAACTCAATTCTAGTATCTTAAGCATCAGAAAGTAATATTATATGATTATATATTATATTTGTTTATACAGTAGAGTGATACTATCGTCTAATTTCTTACGGCATCCCCATGTCATCACTATCCGGGCCCCGCGGCTGCGCAGGTTTCAGAAGCTCATGGGTTTAGTTCAAGGTGATGGACCAGCGAGCGAAAAGCTTGGGGAAAATATGTACCCTCTGGTAAACTATCATAGCTATTGAACATGGCCCAGTCGAAATAGTTGATTTACTCAACAATAAAATGCGGATTTCCATAGTGTTATATGTTAGTTTACCAGAGGGTAGGTAAACCGTTGCCAATGAAATGATGTTCAGAACTCACCCAAAATCCATGGGCAACTGTGGAAAAGGCTGGGAAAAAACATGGTCGTCCCCACGGTATGTGTCGATTCCCATGGCTTTTTATGGCGTTGTGATATGATGTGGCATCAAAACAACTAAAACTAGGGATTTTTAACAGATTGATTATGGTAACCATGGACCATGGTATGTTTGATTGATTAAGACAACAATGCAACCGGGCTTTTTGAAGCTGCAAAGGCGCCAGGGTCAACATATGTGTCATGGTCAAGTTACATGGGAAAGACATGGGCCCCTGGTCATCCAATGCCATGGGAATCCAAACATCATGGCTACCCTCTTTTTATTTAACATAACCATGGTATAGATGGCCCATTTATAGATGGTTTACCTATAAAAAATGGTGATTTTCCATGGCTATGTTAAATAACCAGAGGGTACCCACTGGTAAACGTTGACATAGCGAACTGGAACATCACAATCTTTACGTTCGGTAAATCAACGCACCAAATGTGCCATTTTCAATAGCGAACTGTTAGTCATTGAAAATTGCACATTTAGTGCGTTGATTTACCGAACTTAAAGATCTTGATTTTCCAGTTCGCTATGTCAACGTTTACCAGAGGGTAACTTTCTTCTCATCATGTTCATGCATGTTGCTGTGATTCAGTCATAACATGTCAAAATCAAAAGAAATCCTGCAGTGCAGAAACACAGAAATACTGTTTACCATGGATCCCTTCGGACACTTCCATCAAGTAACAGACTTTCAGTGGAATATGAGGTAAACGTCCAAAAAAAAACACATACACATGAAAGAAAATATGATCTGAAACAAGCAAATAGTGAGAGGTAAACACGCAATTCAGTTGAAACTATTGGAACTAAGTGGACAAATACTAGTATGCAACGGGATACAATTTCAATGAAATATAGTGAAAAAAACAAACGAACACATATCTCTACATATATATATATATATATACGTAATCTTGTACGTATGTATGTATGTGTATATATATATATATTATGTATAATAATACAAAAAAAGAACCAGGTGGAAATGGATATTCCCGTTGCGGAGCAAAAAAGATGGCCTTTTCCCAGCGACCGTAGCTGATGCGTAGCTGGAATTTGGGGATGAGTCACTTACCTTTCCAAAGAAGTTGTATTTTTGGCAGGAGGTAGCGTTTCCATGTTTAAACTCTATATTATTGGTTTATCATGGTAATTTCCTATATTGGTTTACATACTGTAGTTTACATCTACTATAAACCTACAAAGCTAGTTGTAGAGCAACTGAGCTAGCAAGCATCATCTACAAGTCCTTATGTTTCTTTAAACATTCCAGGTTCTCGTTGGGTAACCCCATATAATGTGCCCAGAAATTCGCCTCACGGCAAGCCGGCAAGCTCTGCTCCATGTGCGCCAGGTCACATCCAGGAGGACAACCAGGATACCATGAGCAGTCACGAGGTGTTACATCCAGGTGCACAGATCACAGTGATCGCAGGGTGAAATGGAGGTTTCCTAACATGGGGGTACCCCCAAATCATCTACCATCTGGTTATTTAACATAGCCATGGAAAATCACCATTTTTAATAGGTAAACCCAGGTAAACCATCTATAAATGGACCATTTTCAATGAAATAAACCATTCAGCTATTGGGGTACCTCCATTTATAGATGGAGTTTCCATAAACCATCCATTTGGGGGGTACCCCTCTATAGAAACCCTCAAATGATGTTGGTTGCCATGGCGCTTTAAAAGCGATAGAAGATGATATGTTTTTAGGATTTGCTGAACATGTGTTTTTTTTTTAAATCTCCCCAAATGGAGAATCCACTACTGTACTTGCTATAGTCGTGTTTTGGTTCTCTTTGCGGGTTCCTTCGTGAATAATTCACATACTTTAATAACGGACAATAATGCTGAAGATTGGAGTATCTACAATGCCCAACATTGCCCAACCATACTTTTCTTGCTTTGTTGGTGATTTTCGGGTAGCTGATACAGAGCCGCTAGAAGCCGAACATTTAGTCGGGAAGTTAAGAATCAACCAATCCACACTTGAACTTAGTTCGATGATGTTCAATGATTGTGACATATGTTCGTATTAGTTGGGATATGTTTCTATTGCCAAGTTAAATTCCCCCAGGTTAGGTAACCATCAGCTCCAATGAATCACAGAGTCACTAAAAAGTGGGAACTAATATGATTTAACCATCAAAAACGTTGTAAGAAAAACGGTAAGGGTGTCAGCAGTACATGCAAAAACCGGGTCAGCTGTACACGGAAACGAAAGGGTCAGCTGTGCACCTGGACTGAGATATGTGGTGACAACATGTTAAAGGACTGGATGCCTGGATGTAGGCACAGAATGGCACACATGCTTCAACAACGAGATCATACTTTACGGACATGTTGGCTTACGGACAAGTTCGCGTAGTTAAAAACAAACTTAAACATATAAAGATAAATCAATTGTAAATCCCTTGAACAAATGTTGGTAAAATATCATGTTCCCTTATTTATGATTATTTCACCCGAAGCTTTGGGGGTTGCAACCATCAAACATGTCGATGACTGGTCGCTGTTGGATTTGCTGGTGGCGCTGGGTTTGGAACGCAGCAGCCTAACAAACCTCAATGCCACCGCATTTTAAAAGTCTAAACAGGGATTTCAATCTACCAATGGTTGAGGTAGTATAGCCTAGCTATCACCTTCATTTTGTGAGACTCGATTTTAGTTGCTAAACAAAATTTGAGTTTTACACAACAGAAAAGATAACATGTTAATATATTTCATGTCTATAGCCAATGATGATCTTGCACTGACATTGTATCAATGGGTATTTCAGGACCCTAAAGTGAAGGTAGTATACATTAGTGTACCATATAAAATCCATACATTGTGGGGATATTTTATAGGCATTATATATAGTAGGTACCTCCAATCAATCGGTTGAGTCATGGCCAACGTCTGACGCGGACCCTGGACGCACTGCGGGAAATCTGCCAGGACAGTTGTATGGAATGGTCTTGAAAGAAGCTTGGTGGATCTTGTACTTCGATGGGCCATGGGGAAAAACGCGATTTATGGATCTTGTAACTGGGGATTTGTTACCCCCAAACAATCCCAATGAATCCCAATGAAATAATCCATGGCTACTAAGTAGTTAACTAGCTCCATGGCCCATCTAAGTACACTGTACACTTTATGGCCCAATTATGCCCGTGATTTTTATGCGAATTTCGATGGGTTGAGGCTATTTTTCCATAACTGACTTATGGTATTTCGGGCACTGTAATTCCATCCCAATAATTGAGTTCCGTTCCAGTCCACCAAACATTGTCTTGCTGGTGATATTATGGGGGAAAAGGATTATGCTTTGTGTGTTTAAGGTGCAGAGCACAGTGGGTTTCAGAGCCTGTCAGTTCGCTACCCAATGATGAAAATCCAAATGATGGTTCCCAAGTGAGGGATTGTGATTCATTGTTTTGTGCTCAAATTGGTTGATTTCAGAGTAAACAAACTATCCTTCAAGTAAGTAAAGGAATGCAGTCCGCAAGCATGGGGTGAAGTACAGTATAGCAACTGGGATCGTTTGATCATAGCACTTTGTCATCCTGTTCCCCATCAAAGCGGAAATTGGGTCTCCCAATGTTGAAATTTTTAGCGGGTGCATGTGGATTCAGATTACATTATCACTGTGTAAGTCATGGGAATTTCGAACTCGGGATTTCCACGAAAGCCCAGAACTTTGATGTTCGCCATAGTTACGGTGGTATCCCAACCCGGGTACCGTACAATAAACAACAACCAAAACCAGGGAAACACTGGGACCCACAGCGGCAGCCAATGCCAAGAAGGTGCCTTCGCCCAACATCTTGGCCATCTTGGATCAAGAGACACCAGGATCGCCTCCATTAACAGGCGAAGCTTACTCGAGGTTTCGCTCAACGCTGGGACGTGTGGCTTGGATGTCTCAAACCAGACAGTACTTGAAGCACTTCATCGCCCTTTTGGGCACAGTTCAGGCTGAACCCACTCAGGCTGCAGAGAAAGCTCTACGATCTTTGCTCAGGTTTTTGACCACGGACGAGGCCATATCTTTGAGGATTCCTTCAGAAGGAGGAATTGGTAGTGAACAGTTCAAAGAGGTTGCATTCCAGCTCACTCAACCAACTGGCCAGCGTTGAGTTCCGCAGTCTTTCGTGAAGCCAACCCAATTTACCCGCAAGGCGGCATTGGGCGCTTCACAGTGTCAGTCCCAGCCCGTCCAATCAACCTCACGGCGTTACCAACTGCTTGGTCGGCGCACCCTCTTCGGGCTGGCCGCTACCTTTTCAATCCTTTGTCCACGACCTCACTGGCAATTTTTTACCGCTCCTGCAAATACACCCTGTGTAGCAGTTTAGGACTCTGGAAAAAACACGTGTTAGTACCCATTAACTACTGTTTTCTTGTTTGAAATGGATGTAAGATCGGTAAGATGATGTAAGATGATATAAATATTATACACAGTCATATGAGTCATATACATCTAATTTCAATGAGTTGCCGCGGTCAAAACTTGGTTTGTGTTCACCCATCCAACCATATGAAGGTTTCCTAAAATGGCAATACCCCTAAATCAATCATTTGAACAGGATTGTTCATTACAAACCAAGAAAATGGGATTCACCATTTATGGAAATTACATGAAAATACCATATAGATGACCACAAGTCGCCATACGTTCGCCTAAGGAAGCCTTAGATGTGAGCATGTTGCAGACCCGGGTCTCTCAGCTGCGGTTTCCGTTTTCATTGCTGGGTATAGTTGGCGTAAAGAAAACGCATATTATTATTATTGGAAATTGTTACAAACCCACTATGATATATGATATTATGGCATGATATTGCTGGGTATAGTTGGTTTGTAAGGCATATAATTCTATAGACATATTCCCCCCAAAAAAACTATGGTAGTTACAAACACACTTGATATCGGGCGCCATTTTGTATAACGATGGTGATTTCACTTAACCGCTTAATGTGACTATGGCGAGGAGTACACTTCGACTAAATTAGCAATTTAAGGAAAAAAAAACGTTGGTTGATTACCCTCTGGTAAACTAACATAACTATGGAAAATCACCATTTTTAATGGGAAAATCCACTATAAATGGTCATTTTCAATAGCTACGTTAAATTACCAGAGGGTAGACTCCCTGGGATAAAGAGGATTATCATAAATCACGTGATCCAGTTCTCAACCGACCACTAGAATGGCATCAAATTTGCAAATACCCTATTTTCGGAGAACCCCTAATATGAATGCAGCATTTTATGTAGATGCAAGTGAATGTATTCATATGTACATGATATATATATATATCTATCCATTCATGTATGGCATCTGACATTTATATTTAGTACACACATGTGTAGAATATGTATATATATATATATTATTATTATTATTTATGATAGATAGGTAGGTAGGTAGGTAGATAGTCAGATAGATAGAGTGAATGTGTATACATATATATATATATATCATTATTCACAAAGGAATGACATTACGTGGCTTAGGATCTACTGACTTGCTTTCCAGATCTCCACTCACTTTGGAAGTGATTCACAAGTTGGTTAAGTGGTTTTCTAAATTGGTTTTGATCATTGGGCGAATGATTGGCTTTATGTAGAGATATCTATACGTGTTTAATCCAATATACACATATATATATATATATATACGTTGCATTTGAAATTGGGATTGCCATATACATAATTGGGATTGCCACATTGCATTTGTAAGTGCGCTGTTGTCCCACTATTGTTTTTTTTTGTGGCTTATTTCATTTTCTCAGTACATCCACATAGCACGATTCTCGAGATATCCACATAGCATTACACCTGGTTGTGTCTCAAGGCCTACATCAAAAAGACCTGCGATCCAAATTCCAGAGGCCTGGAGCCATCAGTAACGAGTTTTTGCTATCGGTCATGGATTCATTTCCTATGGTTATCCATGGTCATTCATGGCGAATCATAGTTTTTGTTATCCATGGATTCAAAGAATGTCTGTCCTATCTCATTTTGAACCAGTACTGAATAGAGCTTTCCAGATGGGGAGAGACTTGCACTGTGAACAGTGGTGATTTTGTCGACGGCATGGCATGGCATGACATGGCTAAGTTTCTACGGAGAGCGAAATCATCCTATTAGGACTTGGTCCAACAAAGTTCATAAACCCATCCAACATGTTATATTGTTATATAAAGTTATATTTGTTAATCATATTTGATATTACCTTGTCCCCCCCCAAAAAAAATCAAATGTATTACACCATTGTTTCACAGACTGTTTCCCATGTTTTAGGACAACTGAGGGTCACTCTAAAACCAAGAAATGCCTTCCCAGCTTGGTCTTTACAAAAGTCCAAATATTGAAAGAACACTACAAAAAATGGGAAACAAAATGAGTAAATTAGTCCGAGAATATATGACTATATCCAGCGTTGGATATGACTATCAGCACACTATTAATGAGTAATATCCAGCTTTAGACATGACTATCCAAGGTGCATGGGTAAATTAAGACTCATATCTAAAGACTGAGATGCTTTCAGAATTTGATCCCCATCCAAGTAGGGATTGGTTCAAGGTGACACTCCTGCCCCAAAGTAGCAACGTTGGTTCCTATAACTTCAATGACTATTGGGTTTATGATGGCGTATGACTAGGGTTTGTGGTTTATTTGTGCTTAGTTTTATAATATATATATATATTTAATTATAGCTATTGAGATGGTAATAAACCAATAAACACAACTTGAAGGGCACCACCTTGTTGGAAATGGTTGGATTTTCGCGCAAGTGGATAACAAAAACTGGTCGGAGATAGGACAGACATTCTTTGAATCCATGACCATGGGAAGTACAAACTCGACCATGAAAACAAAACGACCACCCGACCATGCAGGTGTCCTTTTCTCATTTGTTGATTTTCGTTGTTTTCTCCATTTAACCGGCCCATGTTTGGTAGACAAGTTATATGGCTGTTTCCCTCATGGGGGTACTCCCAAATCATCCAGTCGTCATGGATGACCATGACTGACTATTGAAACTTATGGTGACGACTGGGGATCCCCCATGATTTAAGAAACCCCTGATACATATGAAACGTGGCCTCTATTTTGCCTATTTTAGGACAATGTCGTTACCCGTTACTGGACATTTCTACAAACAAAGAATTGCAAAACATCTACAAAACACCTTTGTTCGCAATCACAAAACATCTATGTCATTGAAACCACAAACATCGCTGCAGGCAGAAAGCTTAGCTTGGTGGAGTATGTTACTCGGTGAGACTGGCAAGTCGGCGAATGTTTCAGGTTTCCGAAGATGAAACGCAACAGAAGTTGTATTCGAGTTGACAGGCAATACATAGGAAAGTAGAAACTGATGAAACTTACTTATTTCGATTTTCGATGTATGTTGTGGTCTATGAATATAAATATATGATATATACATTATATGTACACTTATCTGGGTAAATTTAATAATGCAGACATGGTTCAGGACCTATCGAAGCTCGTCCTGGAAACGAAGATGATGGAGGATCGTGCGGCCTGGAAGATTTGAAGCCGTTGAGGAAAGCGTCAGCGCTACTCGCCACGGAGTGCTCGAAGCCATCCAAAAGTTCAAGCAGGTGAAGGTGGCGAGTTTGGACAGCTGATGAGGCTGAAGTGCAGATATCTCAGAATTAATTAGATGAAGTACCAAAGGGTGGGGAGTATTTATACAATAAAGAAAGTGGGAAAATTGAAGCTTCCAAGGACTTGGAGCGTTTATTTTGTCTATTGGACATGGCCACATGACGTACCATACAAAGTGTTTCAGCACTGGGGCGCATGAAAACCCTCCTGTGAGACATGTACCCTCGTGTTGTGAGTTGGTTTGTCACCCTTATTACAATGTGGGGCCTCCCTAGTTGTAAGTTGGTTTGTAACCCCCATGAATACCACAGTTCTATCTACTATATCCCAAAGTTATTGGAGTCATTGGCACCAACTTAGCTATCGTTTGGGGGCTCCACATTGTAGCTAACGCCTACATAAAGCAACTTGGGCAACGGGGCACCAGCGAAGGTACTATCTTGTAATTGGCAATGTACAGATTTTCCCTCACATGTATGGTTACATTATCGGTGACGCAGAGCTAAAGGGCTGAAGACTCTTGAGGATGGTATATCAACCAGTATTTTTTTTGGATAGACCCTTTTGTATATATGTATGTTTATGCCTACGGGTTGAAAACCGAACCAGCGTTTTGCATGTTTTTATCATGGGGTTAACGGGGTGGGGTGGGGCGGGGTGGGGTGGGGTGGG
>Ga0126342_10008696_pt1 | contig 18199 bp, 15 predicted proteins | sample Cyp1metagenome_FD_92528 | JGI IMG/M metagenome (GOLD analysis project Ga0126342, IMG submission 92528) | Coral microbial communities from Lord Howe Island, Old Settlement Bay, Australia - Cyphastrea 1 metagenome | ecosystem: Host-associated > Invertebrates > Cnidaria > Coral ... | reverse complement strand
GGTTTCCAGAAATGGGGGCGCTTATAAACATCCATTTTGGGTACCCCATTTATGGATATATATATATATATACACGTACATATATATATATATATATAAATAATATGTACTGTATACTATATATATAAATAAATCATTGTCGGAATTCCGTCGAGAAAGAGATCAAGCCGAGAATCTGAACCAAGACATTGATCTTGTTGGAGCCTCATCAGGTCAACAAAAAGGGCAACGGACCACATCTGAAATCTTTATGGCGTAATTATCGTCTTTTCGGTTCGGTGTACCCAGTGAAGACAATTTAACCGTGTTTAGGAATTGCTATCATTGTAGCTACCTCAGCGTCTCTATATCAGCCAAAAGATGCCATCCCCATTATGGGTCCAACATGGGAAGAAAACATCACTGAGGTGAAACTTGTAACATCGAATCCCAACTCCTCAGAATGAACATACACAATCATACACATCGTTCACCGGAAAACATGTTGTCACTTACAATGTGGGGCCACCGTTTACGAATACCTAGGTTGGTGAACATAACTCCAGTAACGATGGTTTATGGTACAAAAATAACTATAGTTACTGGATGTTACTGGGGCTTTTGTTAACCAACGTTCACATCACTGGTGGGGCCCCACATTGTAACGGCTTCACCAGGCCCTCGCTCCATCGCTCCATCGCTCGCAGCGTGACACGAGTACATGAAAGGCATCTGGCCCATGACCTGCGGAGCACTGTCTGCAACGATGAAAATCAAAGAGAGATCTGAAAAATGTGCACAGTTATGGCCATTTATTAGTTATAATTGGTTATAAATGGGATTATACATTCTATAAATGGGGTTATAAGTACTTATAACTGGTAAAGGGCCTTAACTGCAGTTAAGGCCGAAAAAATACCAGTATTTTGATGGTTTTCTGGTTGGTGGTGCAATAACCATCTTGAAAAATGATGGAGTTCGTCACTGGGAAGGATGACATCCCATATATGAAATGGAAAATAAACAATGTTCCAAATATCTGGTTGGTGGTATACCTACCCCTCTGAAAAATATGAAAGTCAGTTGGGGTGATGAAATTTCCAACATATGAAAACAAGACACATGTTCCAAACCACCAAGCAGCAGTATTTTGATGGTTATGAACGGTTGTATTTCATTGTGGCAATTAATTATTCCATACATGATGTCATTTCACTGACTTATAACTGCTACAAAGGGCCATAACTGTAAAAGATCTTTATACTGTCGTAAGCAAAAAATAATTGGATAATAATTGTTGAAGTGATGGAATGATGATTGGTTAATAATGGTAAACCATTGTGTTTATATAATCAACAACCCCCAAATTCACCATTTCGCAGTGGGATTTCAACCATCTCGAAAGGTATCTATGTTTTTTGACTGTACATACATCTATATAAATATTTTAAATACCAAGTTAAAAAAACAACAATATGTGTGATACAAAAAAAATAACAGTAGAAAAAAACTAAGAGAAACCACTGAACTATTTTTTCTCACATGAACATCCAAACTTGACTGGTCATGTCACTGCAACACATCTTTGCTTACCCTTGCAAAATGTCGCAAGAGTGAACCAACTATTTGGGGGATGGATTGCCTAGCCATTTGCAAGGTACGGAATGTGGCCATTTCAAGTTCCCTTAACATGGCCAATCTTAGATAACCAGCAGTTTAGCTGGCTAAAAGATCCACATGTTCATCCATAGCGAAAAATTGGAATACTACATGAACTCTAGAATCTAGAATCTAGAATGCCAACCCCGCATTTTTAACCCCTGTTTGATTCTATAATTAATGAGGGGCGAAACACCTAGCGATATGATCTAAAATACGAGACTGGCAAACGCGCAATTTCATGTCAATGCCAAGCAATCCATCGTCCATCATGCAGTTATGGCACTGGCTATTAGTTATAACTGGTTATTTCTATGGGATTATACATTCTATAAATGGGGTTTTCTTAGTACTTATAACTGGTATAACTCGGGCCTTAACTGTGGGAACATCACCAAAATCGCAAGGTTGCAGTTGCAATCCCATCTTTATCACCGCGTCACCGCCAATGATGGAACTAGGCGTCACGATCTTCCAAGCCAGGTCGGTGGCGTAGTGCGCGCAGTTCCGACTGAAAAGGTGCAAAGTGGGGCCCCCTAGATAGCTAAGTTGGTTAATAACTCCAATAACTATGGTTTATGGTACTTATAACTATAGTCATTGAGGCTTATAAACCAACTTATAACTAGGGGGCCCCACATTGTATGGTTTGGTGTATTTATAACTACTGTAACTATACATTTAAATATACGGGCTTTTAAATATACGAACTGGTATTTCATACTACCTCCGTGGCCTCGCGGTCTGGCCCGCCCTCCACATATTTAAATGTCGTTACCGTATGGCTATTAGTTATTAGGGTTTATAAACCAATTCACAACTGGGGGGCCCCACATTGTGGTACTTGGTATTATATTCCTCCAAGGCAAGCAAGTATCGTGGATGCGTGCGCAAAGCGATCTATCTCTCGTACCAACCAAAATAAAAGTGAAGAAAACTTTGAAAGCCCAGGAGTTGACATTCATATGGGTTTGACATTAGCCACAGTTCTGGCCCAAAATACCACTTATAAGTCAAAGACAAAATTTATGGCATGATAACCCCATATCAAAAACAATAAAAAAAACCATTTATACCCAGTTACAACCATTGATCGCTCCATTTATAATCACCTATAGAACCATTTATAGAACCATTTTTAACTGGTATATAGAGGGTCTTTATCTCCACTTGGTTTTCTCCAGGTGGGGTAGTTAAGAACCTCCGTTCCCTCACTTGCCTTGCACTCTTGTTCCATCCAGCTAGCGGTGTCTTCGGTCGGCTTCAGCCTCAGAGAACACGGTCACCGTATCAACCCACGTATAAAAATACTGTTTGATACTGTTTGTTATAGGTTTGGGCGTATGTTTATGTTAGTTTATGTTATGTTTATGTTACTTCATTTCCAGATTCATGTTTCTATATGATTAGATTTCATGTTTATGTTGATGTATCGATTTATGTTTATGCTGATGTTTAGTTGTATTTTTGGAGTGAAGGGGCTGAGCCTGCAGTGGTCAGCTTCAAACTTGAAACACCAGGTGGCCCCGGGTTCTGGGCTAAGCGGCCTGGATGAAAATCACCAAACTCTGACAAGAACCTGACAGACTCCATCACTTGTCCGAGCAGTCTGCGACTCAAAAATATACAGTTATGGTTATGGTCATTTATTAGTTATAACTGGTTATTTCTATGGGATAAAAAAATTCTATAAATGGGGTTTTCTTAGTACTATGCTACTTATAACTGGTATAACTCGGGCCTTAACTGTACCCTCCAGTAAATTAACAGAGAGCAATCTGAAATCGAGCCTAAAATCCGACTCCTCACCTCGGGTTCAGCTGGCACCCTGTCTGTGTCATTGTAGATACAAGGTGGTGCCCCCCCCAAGTGATTTTTGTTGGCTTATAATCCCATTAACTATAGATATATCTACCATAAGTCCTAGTGAAATTAGAGTTATGTTCACCAACTTAGCTATCGAACGGGGGCACCACATTGTAGCAAATTCCTTGAAACACTTCGCGTACTTCCCAAAGTTCGCCGCAGCTCGCCAATGACACCAACTCGGACTCCACATACAGCGCGGATTCTGCCAATGGTTTGTCTGACATTCCACTGTTCTCGGCCTTCCCCAGGCTATGCAAAACAGCTGGCGCGAATCCACCGAGAGACTCATCTTGAGAACTTGACGCTACCGTTCCTTGTATACAATGTGGGCCCCCCAGTGATGTTTGTTGGTTTATAAGCCCAGTAACTAGTTCGTTATAAGGACCATAGACATCCATAAACCATAGTGAAATTGGAGTTATGTTCACCAGCTTAGCTATCGTTTGGGGGCCCCACATTGTAGTAACTGAACCAGAATGGTTTCGTTTGAGAATGTAGAAAAAAACACCCAAATCCACCGGTGGATCGTCCAATTAAGATTGTCTTTGTTGGCAAACCCAAGTTTTGGACAAATCCAAATCATGTTGTTGATGGTAACTGCCAAAAAAAACAATGGGTTCCCACTATATTACCCTCTGGTTATTTAACATAGCCATGGAAAGATCCACCCATTTTTAAGTTCGGTAAACCATCTATTTCTATGGGCCATCTATACCATGGCGAACTGTTAAATAACCAGAGGGTACATTCCATAGTGTTTGGTTTTTACATTCCATATCAATCATATCACATATCTCCGTTATATCCCATGTTGGTAATATATCCCACACACAATTCTCACCATATCCGACTCCTTATACTGTTCCCCAAGTGCCAGGTGAGGGTCTCGAGACTTTATCAGGTTTACTTCCTCCTCTCCTCTCCTCCCCCTCTCCTCCGCCAGATGTCAGTGGTCACTGCCAGACCTCAACTGTGAGCTCGCGATGTCAGTGGACATTGCCGGACCTCAAGCGGCAGTGCCCATGTCAGAATGTCAGAATCTATGCCAGATAGCATGCAAGAAAGAATGTCAGAAAGAATATAGATGCCAGATAGAATGCCAGAAAGAAAGTCAGCATATATGTCAGAGAGTATGCCAGAATAGATGCTAGCTAGAATGCCAGAAGGAATGTCAGAGCTTCTGCCAGAAAGACTGTCAGAAAATGTCAGAATATATTTACATCCATTACATACTTCCGGATAGTATCTCGGAATAATGTGTCAGGGTGAGGATCACTCGAAGAAAGTAATTTGGTCTTTTATGCAGGTGCCCCCAGGTACAAGTTGGTTTATACCCCTTATGAACTATAGTTAATTGATTATATATATATATATATATATATATCATAGGTACTTGTATGTACTCCACCAAAACCATAGAATTCACCTCGTTATGATTACCAACTTAGCTATCACATATCAATTTTATACCTATATAGATCCCATTGAATCATATTAATTCCATATCTTTGCTAATGAAATCACCTTAGTTTTCTCTGGTTGTCCTTGAGGGCCGAGGAACTCAACCGCTCCCAAAGCATTGGTGTAGATCTCTGCTGCCTGCATCTCCAGAGAGAAATACATCACAAGGTGGTGCCCCAGTGAGCTAAATCGCGTTCAGTTGGGCTTCACATAACTCCCATGGAAAACGTTTGGTTTATGGCAGATATAACCAACTAGTATTCATGGGGGTTATAAAGTTATAAACCAACATTCACATCACTGGGGGGGCACCATCCTGCATGCATGTTATTTATATATACAGTACATATATGACTGAGGAAACACGAACAACATATAGGTGTTATGTCCATGGCTGGCAAACCACGTACTATAGGTGCTCGTATTTCTATTAGTTTAATGGACGGACCCTCAAACCATGCAAATCACTACAGTATAGATTTACATAGACAAGTTCGATCTATTTCAGTAATAAAACAGCATTGGTTTTGGGTTCAACCATGTTAAGAAACACTCGTGGTAAACCCCAATGATGAGCGGAATTTTGACTGTTATATACACAGAAATGTCGTGATGAACGCTTCAATCTGTTTCGGACTGTGTGGAAATCCCTGAGAATCAATTTTACACACATCCGAACTAAAATTGAAGATTCAAAAAAAATGTGGGATCCCAAAAAAACATAGAAGTTTTGAAAAATTGGCAATTCTTTGGATGATTTGGTGCTGCCCAAATCATTTTTTCGGAAACCTCCAGTTCAATATGGATCATTTCCTGCATGCATCACTGCTCTTCGGGACAAATACTATTGAAAAACAGAGAAAAAGAACAGTAGCTAACATTACTATCATCTATATATATTTATATAACACTACTATTGATCAACTACTATTCAAAAAATGCTGGTTGGTGGTTGAGCCCTACCCCTCTGAAAAATGATGGAGTTCGTCAGTTGGGATGATGAAATTCCCAATTTATGGAAAGTCATAAAATTCATGTTCAGTCACCACCAACCAGATTGGGTCAGTCTAAAAATAGTGTACCCCCGATCATCCTCATGTTCTCCATTTCACAAACGAAGCATCGACATAACCCATATGCTCCATGTATGGTATATTTACCTACATTTGGTTGATTTTTAGGGCACATGTTGGTAAATGTTCCATACATGGAGCATATGGGTAATGGAATGAATTGCACGTCTGTTAAACCATCATACAGACGTGAAACTGAAACCACTGAAGAATTCCCCATCGAGTGTGTCTTAATGGAAGAATTCAATCACCAATGGTAATGGAGAATTATGGAGCGTTCCGTAGCAAGCCGGCAAGTGGCAAGAAGCCACGTACCGCTCCAAGCAGCAATCACAATCATCTATTAACCACATCAATGTGGGTAAAAGAATGCCATAGCACCTAGAAAAATGGTGATTTGGGGGATTGTTTATAATTGTTTTACCCACATCATTAGCAGAATTTCTCATTGAATATTACTTTCCAATGACGGATCCAATCTCTAACCAGCTATTGCTTTTGATTTGGACAACGTTAACCAATCACAACCCATCATTTTTTGACACTATCGAAGTCGCAATCAACAATGGTGGCCAACTCTATCCTTTATCTCGTTGACAAATGCATCCTTAAATTGCCGGCACTTTCAGCGCAAATAAGTTGGGTGATTCAGAACAAGTGCCTTTCAAAATATATATGGGCATATAATGGGTATATATGGGTATATAATGGATATATGGGTATATATTAATAGGTATACATATGTATATATATATATATTTCAACAGGCCTCTGTTAACTTCTGCAGGACCCATACCCATTGGTCTTTCTTCCCTGTTGCTACGCAAAAACAGGTCACATGTTGCGGTGGCTTGTTGGGATGCCATCGAAGAAAATTGTTGGCTTCTCACTTTTCCGCAGTTATGGCCATTAAGTCTTAAATGATTTTAACTGGACATATAACTCCTATAACATCCTATAACTAGTGAGTTATACATCATTATAATTCCATTTGTAACTGTTAAGGGCCATAACTGTGGTCATAGAACCATACAAAGTGGGGCCCCCAAACGATAGCTAAGTTGATGTATAACTCCAATTTCACTATGGTTTATGGTACTGTATGGTACTTATAACTATAGCTACTGGGGATTAAAACCCAACGTTGACATCACGTTTGGGGGCCCCACATGGTATGACAAATTATGATACGCATTCCGGGGATGACATCATGGCAACCTCCCCGGGGAAGGGACACCAAGTAGTTGGGCTGGTTGAACTTTCAGCATGTCTATGTTGATGTGTTCCTGTTTACCCGATGACTTGATCGCACCGTGGATGAAAACACGAAACTGATAAACAAAACTGTGGTATTGATTTACCCTCTGGTAAACATACAAAACAAATATGGAAAATCACCACTTTGAATGGGTAAATCCACAGTAAATGCCACGATTTCTATGGCCATTTTCAAGTTCGCGAACTGTAAACGTTTACCAGAGGGTAGTGGAAAGTATGTCTATAGACATGTCCTTGATGGAGTATGAAAACTCAAAACCATAATAAAACATACGAACGGCCCACCTGTGGATGTGCATGTATTAATCTAATGCATCAAGGCGTACATGTCAAAGTACATACCCTCTGGTAATTTATAGTACAGTAGAAAACTGGGAAAAACAACTTTCAATAGCAAAAACATCATCTTTCTCATCTACGATGGTACATGGCTTCCATAGCAAACTGTCAAATAACCAGAGGGTACATTCCATCTTTTAGAATTATAGATACTTATATATGGGTGAGAATAACCATATAACATATATATATATATATATATATATTAGTACACATTATATATATGTATATATAAATATATATATATAATGTTAAATAAGCAATTGTAAGCAATGGGTCGGAAATGCGCCGGTCCATAGGATCATCTATGATCATCTTGTGGCTCTCACTCCACTGGGCTTCACCAACGTTCACATCACGTGGCTGGGGGCCATGCATGGTGATTCATGGTGATTTTATGGTGATTTTATGGTGATTTAATGGTGATTTAATGGTGATCAATGGGAATATCATCGGCCAAAATTATCTGGTAGTGGTTGATGGTAGATATATAGCTGTTGAAGCTCAGAAGTACCTGAATAATCCGCTTAAAATATGGAGAATTGATTGGATGATAATGGGAAAACTATTACTGGTTGGTGGTTGAGCCCTACCCCTCTGAAACATGATGGAGTTTGTCAGTTGGGATGGTGAAATTCCCATTATATGGAAAAATAAAACATGTTCCAAACCACCAACCAGATTATATAACTTCACCGAGAAATAACCACATCAACTTTTTACCCAAAATGGAATCCATTGATGCACATCCAAGAGGTACAATGTAAGGCACCCCCAGTGATGTTTGTTGGTTTCAACCCCATGAAATACTATATAGCACGAGTAGTTATATAAGTTCAAAACCCTTAATAAGCCATACAATCCATCATCAAGTTATTTTATTTGCGTCAACTTAGCTATCACAAATCAGCCAATCAAATTTACATCAATCCCATCGAATCCACATATATATATATATCCATATTAGTTTCTTAGTGAAAAATCACATGTTTTCCCATGTGTTGTTCCATTAAATCACCATAAATCACCATAAATTATCGGTGTTTCCTATGTTTTTCCTATTGTTCCTCTGATTTTCCTAGGCCTTTCCACTGTTTTTGCCCCTCCGCCACGCCGCGTCGCCTCCCGGGGCCGCCCGCCTTCACAGCAACGTCTCGATGCACATCGGTGGAGTTCTCCTCGAGCCACACGTTGATCTGATCAGCGACGACATCCTGCCGTGGGGAAATTCCGACGTTTCACGGTGATGGCCATGAAAGCAGTTATAAATGCTGTAGCTATGAACAATCACCATGTTTCATAGGTAAATCATCTATAAATGGGTAATTATCCATAGCCAACGATTAAATTACCATAGTTATGGCAGTTATGGCCATGAAAGCAGTTAAATATGAACAGAAATAACTCATTTATTAGTTATAAGTTAGTATAACTTGTTCTAAATGGGATTATATACTCCAGAAGTGGGGGTTATAAGTCCTTATAACTGGTAAAATACCATAACTGCAATGGTTTACCCTGCCCCATTTTCACTAGATGTGTATACTCCGTATCACATTATATGTTCCCATGATATCCCATGATATCTTCCAAGGTTATGTTGGCTTAAAAGTGGGTTTCAACCTGCAGGACTATTGAAACGTCAGCACTCCCAAGCTAACTAAGTTATTTCATGTTTCAATTGCCAATCTTAGATACCCGGCAACATTTTTTTTTGCTGGTGAACGTAGATATTCCCATTTTCATACCAAAAGACTAGTTAGGATTAGTATAGGTATCCATGTAAGATTGACCTAGTCCCAAGCTAACTAAGTCTACCCTCTGGTAATTTAACATAGCTATTGAAAATGACCATAGACATAGTGGATTTTCCCATTGAAAATGGTGATTTTCCATATGTTAAATTACCAGAGGGTAAGTTCTTTCATGTTTCCACCAACTGAGCAAAGTCGCCAAATGATGGCCCCTCCAGGCCCCATGACTGGAGGCCTGGATCCTCGATCCACGGCGCCAGGTTTCAGGGATTTCTTCAGCAACAAGTACCCGGAGAGCAACAAAAACCCTCTGGTAATTTCACATATGGAAAATCACCATGCTATTCATGGGAAAATCCACTATGTCTATGGTCATTTTCGATAGCTATGTGACAAATTACCAGAAGGTACAGAGAATCATCCCCTGGATTGTAATTTTTCTACATGGAGCAGAATTGGACATGCAGAAAAAAACGACTGTCTTGTGTCTTGATCTGATTTAGCCAACAAAAAAACATCACAAATGACAACAATGTATATATATATATACAATATATATATAATCCTCTGGAATTCAAACAAGGCAATGAACATCCTCTATAAATATGTAGAGGTTTTAACGGGAAAAACATCTATCACCTATCAATGCAGGATTGTCCATTGCCATTAATGATTGATTACTGGAGGGTAAATATATCATAGCATCTAAGTCTAGACACTAATAATTTCATTGCGGTGAGCTTCGCTTTGATTGAAATTTAAGTTGTGATTTCAGGCATTGGGATTGAATAAAGATGTACTGCTGGCCGTTAATCATAAAACAATATTCATATGATTTCATATGTACAAGTGCTTTTCGGTGCATGTTCAGTTCGCTTCCCCACCACAGTTAAGGCCCTTTTACCAGCTATAAGTACTAACAGAACCCCATTTATAGAATGTATAATCCCATAGAAATAACCAGTTAGTTCACTAATAGCCATGGCCATAACTGCACTTACAAAAGCCTATCTACACCAAGCATTTTTGGCATACCTCGGGCCGAGGTACATCACAACTCTGCATCCCATGTCTGCGGAAGTTTATGTTCGTCCAACGAGCTCGATACATTCGACATAAACCCAACAGTTAGCTTGTTAAATACATACACAGTGGCACCCCCCAAACGATAGCTAAGTTGGGGTTCACATAACTCCAATTTGACGAACTGGTTTATGGATGTTTATGGTACTTATATAACTATAGTGAACCATTAACAATGGTGATTTTCCATAGTTCTGTGGCTGTTTACCAGAGGGTATCCCACATGTTGCTGCTGAAATCCGTGACATTGCTGGGGTTTACACACCAACAAACATCACTGAGGGGCCCCACATTGTAGACCAACTACTATGATCTACTTGGAAGTGTAGTTCCAGCTATACCTGGAGATAATATACCCATAGTTATGGGGGTTCTATCTCTACTTATGGAAGGAATTACCATGGTTCTATGAACCCCAACTGCACTCCCAAGGTAGGTTATATATATATATAATCCATGATACTCTCAATATAACCTACTGTATATTAACCGATTATTAGCCCATGAAATCCATTAAAATCCCATGAAATCCCTTAAAATCCCATGAAATCCTATTAAACCCTATTAAATCCTATTAAACCCTATTAAATCCTATTAAATCCTATTAAATCCTATTAAATCCTATTAAATCAACATTTTCTTAGACCACCTTCGAGATCTATGAGGGCACCACCTCCGTCCCCTGTAACACTGTAGCGGCCTCTAAGGTGAAATTACTCGACCTGCTGGCACCTGGCACCACGACGGGCGTTTCCTAAAGTGGTCTTCCTTTTTGACACATAACCTCCAATAAACTAAGGTAGATATGCAACATCCACCATATATATATATATATTATAATGTTCCACCATGTCCCACAGAAACCATTCATTTCCATATGTCAAGCAATTTTGCGGGTTCCTGAAACCTAAATGGGCGACGCAAAGCGCCCGCGCCTGTGTTGTAGAAGGACTGCTTCTGGCCCTTGGGCACATAGCTTCTCTGCCATCCTCTGCTGTGTCCCAACCCGGGCCGCCAATATCCCCCAGTGGTATTTGTGAACGTTGGTTTGTTTTGAGCCCATGAATACTATGTAGGTTATATTATAAACTATGGTTTATGGCTATGGGAATATAGCTCATATAAGTTATATTATTTATAATTTATATCCAAATAACTATATATGCAAACAACTATAGAATTATTCACATATGTTACGTAGTATAAGTTATATATAGTTACTATATTAATTACAGTACTATTAATTATATTCCCATAGCCATAAACCATAGTTCGCCAAGTGACGCTCACCTCATCAACATCAGGGATGGCTTTCTCATAACAGGATGGTTAAAGGAAAAAAATGCGGAAACGGCTCTATAGATCTTCGAAATTAGCTTTGGATTTCCCTTTGTTGCTATGTACCACAAACATTTTTACCAATGCGCAACAAGCGTCCCTTGCATCGATCTGTATCTCTCATCATGGACTTGAAGCCCGCCCAGCACGGATGTTCACCTGCAAGGGCAACCACTGGTGAGCCACTGGTCAGCGACATTTATTCCGATACCTGATCCTGAGATGAAGGGAACAATTTGAATCTCCTATGAAGTGTAAGTTAAAGGGTAAGCATACCCGAAACCCTGGTTTTTGTTACCATCAAGTATCAAAGGTTCCTGCCAGGAAAAACAACAAACAAACCAACTCTGGAAAACTACCCTCTGGTAATTTGTTACATAGCTATTGAAGCCATGGCCCATAGAAATAGTGGATTTTCCCATTAAAAATGGTGATTTTCCATAGCAAACTGTTAGTTTACCAGAGGGTAACTGTTTTACTACCAGCCATGGCTGGAAACTCAATATGCCTGCTACGGAAAAATAGGATACTCAGAAAGCTCCTTACTTGGGGCTGTGGTTCCACTGATCAGGGGTTTAGTTCTACAGTCATAGTTCTACAGTTATGGCCCGAAAGTCAGTAAGTCACCCCATTTATGAAATCATAGCCCCATTTAAGAACCATTTACAATGATTCATAACTGGTAAACAGCCTTAACTGTAGAGAACTATATCCGAACTCTTGGAGATTGACATCCCAACTCGGATTGGGTCGACGAAGCTGCGACGCACAGCTTTGGCAGTGCTGATGACGACTGATTGACTGAAAATCATGTTCCAGTTCTGGTTCATGGTACCCTAAAAGAGCTGGTTTATGGATGGTTATTCCTCCAAATGTGGTAATTTCACAGGTTTTGACCCATGCCCATATTTTGATGAATCAATGATGAATCATATTACAGTTATGGCCATTTATTAGTTATAACTGGTTATAAATGGGATTATACATTCTATATGGGGTTTTCTTAGTACTTATAACTGGTAGTTTGGGCCTTAAGTGTACACAATCACCTACTCGAATTTGATCTTCAGGATGCAAAAACCTCAAGTGCACTTTCAAGTTAACCACTATAACCCTCCAGTAAATGAACAGTTGAACAGTATGAGCCTGCCATTCATCGGGCTTGGAAGATTAGCCAAAAATACAATGGTCATTTTCAGGGTCAAACTCTTCATTTACCAGAGGGTATCATCCAAATGGGATCTATATTCCCATAAGATGTTGTTCAAATCCATGTTTTAAGCAATCTTTAGCCATCTTTACTGCTAGTCATATCCATGAAATCCATTCAACTTCCATGAAAAACCCAGGTTTTCCCAGGTTTCCTAGGAAAATCATCTACTCCATGGGCAAAATTCCACATCCCCAAATGGTAACCACCCAATACGTTTTGGGCCCCCCGAAACGGCCACGAAAAATCGCGACTGGTTAAAAGTTGGGGTTCACATGACTCCAAGATCTCACGAAGTGGTTTATGGATGTTTATGGTACTTATATAGCTATAGTGAACCATTAACAATGGTGATTTTCCATAGTTACATGGCTGTTTACCAGAGGGTATCCCACATGTTGCTGTTGAAATCCGTGACTAGTTGGTGGTATACCTACCCCTCTGAAAAATATGACTTCGTCAGTTGGGATGATGAAATTCCCAACTGAATGGACAAATAAAAAATGTTCCAAACCACCAACCAGATAACTATAACAGCTGGCGTTTTTACACCAACTTCTGGTACTCCAATTTCACTATGGTTTATGGTACTTAAAGAACGCGAACTAGCTGCGCTAGCTACTGGGGTTTTATCAGGTTGACCAACTTATAACTGGGGGAAAACCACATTGTACTTGGAGACTCATCCCATGGATTGCAATGGCTTGGTAGAGGAAGTCATATGACTTTTCTGTACATGGAATACCCGGCCTGGTAAACTGCCACATAACTAGGGAAAAGCACCATTTTTTCATGGGTAAATCAACTACAGTATTTCTATGGCCGTGGCTTCAAGTTCGCAAACTGTAAACGTTTACCAAAGTTATACTTCCATTAAATCCCACTTATATCCCTTTTTGAAAGTCCATAAACAGATGATTTTACAAATGGATTTCCAAGGTTTTCCATGGTTTTCCATGGTTTTCCACAGTTAAGGCCCGAGTTATACCAGTTATATAAGTACTAAGAAAACCCCATCAAAATAGAATGTTTTTTTTTTTTTTTATCCCATAGAGATAACCAGTTCGTTCACGAATAGCCATGGCCATAACTGCAAAGTTTTCCATGGTTTCCACGCGTTTTATCTATGTTTAGCGTTGCTGTACCATGGCCAATCCTGGATACCCTGCATCGTTTTGTGCTGGTTTTCCATTGGTTTTCCATTCGATTTCCAAAGTTTTTCCTTGCTTTTCCAGAGGCTAACCCGTTGATCCGTAACGCAGATCCGCCAACGCCTGGCTCCGCGGTCAAGTTGAAGCGCCGCATGCGATAGGCTGGACGGTCCCACAAGGCCTCCAGCTTGGAAGTCCTCAGCCAGAAATATTCTGCAGATCTTGTTCTATGTATATATATATATATTATATATAATATATATATATATATATATTATAATATGTATTATAATATATATATATATATCTCATAATATGTGTTATAATAATAAGATATATATATCATAATATGTATTATAATATATATATATATATAAGTTATATAATTTATAATGTGTTTTTTTCAGGAACTGCAGGAACACGCATTAAACTATACCCGCAAATATGTGCATCTGTCAGTTTGGCAGGCAAGGCTGCCAAACGAAATCTTTGCGTTTTTTGGTGACGACCTATGGACGAAGTTAGAAAATTACAGTTAAGGCCCGAAATACCAGTTTTTTAATTTATAAATGGTTGTCAGAAATGGTTATAAATTGTAATTTGATGTTGTTCATATGGCCAGAATTCGGGTCATTCCATAAGCGGGGTTATTTGACTAACTTATACAGTTATGGCCATTTATTAGTTGTAACTGGTTATTTTTATGGGATCTAAAAAAAAAAACATAAATTCTATAAGTGTGGTTTTCTTAGCACTTGTAACTGGTATAACTCGGGCCTTAACTGTAACTGGTATTTTGATGTATTTTGGGCCATACGGCCATACCAATATAGAATCCCTGATGCAGAATCCACCAAAACTGGATGTTCAGGATGGTTTATGATGATTTTGTGCCCCCTATAGGTTTCCACGTGTTTTATCTATGTTCAGCGTTGCTGTACCATGGCCAATCCTGGATACCCTGCATTGTTTTGTGCTGGTTGTATAGGTTATGTACCAATAATGTCCGTTTCGTTAGAGGGGCCGGTTTGGTTAATCCCATCTATCATCAAACAAACCTGTTGTTAAAGTTAAAGGGGTAAACCTTCAAACCCCCCTTTTTTCATCAACCAAACAACGGGACAAGAACATCTATGTACCCACTCACTGAAAAAGATTCAGTTGTATGAACCTGCAGTTGTGGCCATTTATTAGTTATAACTGGTTATAAATGGGATTATACATTCTATAAATGGGGTTATAAGTACTTATAACTGGTATTTCGGGCCTTAACTGTGTCCATCCAAGATTGATACAGCAATGCTGGCAACGCTCCATGTCTGTCATGGAATGGCTACGCGTGCCATATGTGCCATGGTCAAGTTGCATGGCTTCCTATATATATGGTCAAAGATCCATGGGAATCCACACATGGGTGTAGAATTTGTAAAACCTTATGACAAATTGATAACCATCCCCTACAGTTATAGCCATTTATTAGTTATAACTGGTTATTTCTATGGGATTATACATTCTATAAATGTGGTTATAAGTACTTATAACTGGTATTTCGGGCCTTAACTGTAAACCATTTGGGTTACTCTAATCCAACTCTTGATAGTTGGATATATGTTTTTTTTCCTCTCTGCCAATAGGTGCGGTTCACGCTGCGGCAGTTTCAGCCAATCTAAATTCTAAAGTTGGATATATATATATATATATATATACATATGTTGCTTGTTTCTTCATTAAATCACATTAAATCTGTATTCTCCCTGGCAAATTCATACCTATGGCCTGGTATCCTGAAATCAGTGGGTGGTTGAACAACCAACCGGGGCTAAATAATTTATGATCGTAAACCACGAAGAGATTCAGAACAGCTTAAGGCTTGAGTTACCCTCGGGTTTTCAACAAATGGCAAGCTAGGAAATCCGCTTTTTAAATGGTTGTTGAATGGGAACATCACCTTTAAATGGTGGATTTTCTCTTGCCACGTTTGATGACACCAGAGGGTATGTCATATCGTGGGGACAGCGCTGCTAGTTGATGATTATCATACCATTTGGATCTAACAAAGTTGATTTGTGGATGGTTTCAGTCGTGGGGATCAGTCAAAACCTATGAAATTACCATACTTGGGGGTTTAAACCAGTTATTTTATAAACATATACACCAGTTAACATATAAACATATAAACATGAAAACCTATGAACATACAAACATCGATTCATCAGTTATTTTTGGGTATCGTGGCAGGGTGCCAGGCTTTTGACGAGCCAATAGCCGTGTGGAGTTACTGATCAATCCACGAGTCACCAGGAATTCTACTTGGAAAGTCATCCAATGTAGATCTCTGGTAATGACCATAGGAAAACCATAGGAAAACCATAGGAAAATGGAGGTTTACCCTCTGGTAAACTAACAGTTCGCTATTGTTGAAACCCCTTTTTTCCACCCCTCTGAGAAATCGAATCAATTACAGTCCCAAAAAGGAAATTGGTCAGCTCTGTTTGCTAGTCCCAAGCTTCACCACCTCTGAATTTTGTGTTTTTTTTTATGTCTAGATTCTAGACTGGTTGCTGGTTTTAACCATCTTGAAAAATATGAGTTCGTCAATGGGAAGGATTATCCCATATATTATGGAAACATAAAAAAATGTTCGAAACCACCAACCAGTAGATAACCCGCATGTTGCTGTTGAAATCCTTAATGCTATCCCACAGATTGCGCGTCAAGTCTGGAAATCCCACAGTCCAGACACGTGGGAGTGCAGTTATAAGTTATAGGTGGATATGTAACCATAGTTACAATGTGGCCCCCCCGTTATAAGTTGGTTGATAAACCCCAGTAACTGTACTTATAAGATACTATTAGTCCCCTAAATCATAGTTATTGGAGTTATGTGAACCCCAACTTAGCTATCGTTTGGGGGCCCACTTTGTATGGGTATAAGAGCCACCGATCCCCACTTGTGAAGTTATGGTCAGAATCCCTTGGTTATACCCATGTCATAGTCATCTCAACTGCACTCGCAAGTAGGTTATATATATATACAATTACAAATATAATTCTTCCATTATATCCCAAGACATCCCATTAAATCTAATTAAATTCCAGCAAATCACCAGTTTATTGTTTTTTTCCTTACCCAAGTAGTGTTTATCATCCCCACTGCAACAAGGACCGGGTAAAACAAGCACCACACCTCTCTCTCAAGGACCTTCCCATGGGACTCGCAGCCTGGCACAGCAGCATATGTATCTGACATTATCTGACTGAATCGAGCTGGTCAACCAGATACTTGGTGGCTCATCCCACGAATCGTAAGTGGGTTAGTTCACCCCAGTTATAAGTGGATTAACCCTATTCATCCCATTTATAACTGGGGTTATAACTTATAACCCCAGTTATAAATGGGATGAATAGGGTTATAACCCACTTACTAAGTGGGATGAGCCACCAGATAAATATCAACATATTAATGTTTGGCTACTGATTAGTGGGATGGACCTCTATTGTGGATTTTTTCCAAAATAATTGAGTATCCTGTGGATGGGGGTGGGGCTCTGCTTTGGTACACTATTTATACTGGTTGGTGGTATACCTACCCCTCTGAAAAATATGAGTTCGTCAGTTGGGATGAAATTCCCAATATACGGAAAAAAAAAACGTTCCAAACCACCAACCAGATATTGTAGATAATATGGGTTTTAAGAAGATATTCACGGGATAATAGTAGGATTTTAATAAATCATACTGGGATATATAGTAGAATATTAATACAGTTAAGGCCCAAATCCAAAATCGTGATGCCCTAGAACAATGGTGAGCCGAGTTTTGGGTCTTGCAAGCACGGCTACCTATGTTTCACTCAAAGCGTGTCTTCTTTGATAAAATCCTCTCCAGCTTCGACATTTGATCATCGAACATGCGCGCAATTTGAGCTCCTTGAGCTTCCATGTGGGACATCATCTGGGCTTGCAAACTCTGGACCTTGACCGTGTTTTGTTTATGGTGTTCCAT
>Ga0126342_10008695_pt1 | contig 18200 bp, 17 predicted proteins | sample Cyp1metagenome_FD_92528 | JGI IMG/M metagenome (GOLD analysis project Ga0126342, IMG submission 92528) | Coral microbial communities from Lord Howe Island, Old Settlement Bay, Australia - Cyphastrea 1 metagenome | ecosystem: Host-associated > Invertebrates > Cnidaria > Coral ... | reverse complement strand
GGAGGACGAGGAGGAGGAGGAGAGGAGGACGAGGCAGGAGGAGGCGGAGGAGGAGGAGCAGGAGGAGGAGGAGGAGGCAACTGACATAAAATCTAACAACCCTCACCTGGCAGGTGGGGAATTATTAATCATTATTATTATTCTCTCGAAAAAGGCTGGCAACCTCCAGCTGTTCAATCTTTGCTTTCCCATCTGCAGCTTGGGCCATCCCACCATCAAAGCCCTCGCAGTCGTCCCAGTGAGACTCACTGAGAACTCTTCAACATTGGAGAAGGTCGCCAAACTGCGCAGGGGTCGATGCGTTTGGAAAAACGGACTGAAAAAAAAACAGGCTGAAAAACTGATACCCAGGGGCCCAAAAGACCTTCCAAACAACCTGACTCACCTGACACACTGAGTCGATCGAAACAGGAATTTCCATCGCAATGTGACATCATGTGACTGCAGTCCGCCCTGTTATCTTTGTGTGTGAGCAAATTTAATCAAAGCTTCCACCGAAACTGTCCCATCATAATCCCTCAATTTCCATCTTTGAGACCGTCATATTGATCTTTTGATAAAAACATGTGGGAAACCGCAGTGAGTTCAATCGTTCTTGAATGTGTCAGCTGCCACCTGATCAACACACACTCCACAGTCCGATTCAGCACACCTGAAGCGAAGCAGAATGCCACCAGTTTCCTTCACCAGGTAGCCATAGGTGCCATCCTATCGCGGAAACGGACGAATCGACGAATCCTTTCCCCTCAGTGACTCAGCCATCCCAGATGTCTTGCCAATAGGGCACCTCTACGCCGTATGAGAACTGCACCCAGTTGGCTGCGTTGCTGTTGCTCTGCGCCGTCAAGTCTAAGGTCTCCTTGGCGTTAATCAGAAAGCCACCTGGGGATATGTACATCATTATTGGATATTAATGATATTAATATATTAATGGTAAAAAGGTGTGCCTTTCTACTGTAATGGGTGCTCAAATGTTTTTCATATATTTTTGTCACTCATGATGGTGGATTCGATGGGAGTCTACCAGAAATTTAAGAGTCATTGTCTGAAAATGGGGCAACAACGCGCACCCAATATGTTTCCATTTGGGACTGTGATAAAGTGAGAAACATTGAGAAACCACTGGATTTGGGGATCACTGAACTACGTCACTTAAATCAACCGTTGATGAAAAACGACGTTTCTACAGTAAGTCTCACCCCAAATGTATCCCCAATCCATATCAGTCTGGTGAGATCCTCCCATCCTCCATTGGACTTGCCTTACCAGCACGCGTGACACCTTAGCGCAGCAGTGGCTCAAAGGTCTCTGTGTAGGCCTCGAATTGCGCCATGTCAAATCGCACCAATTTCCCTGAAGCGGTTGATCCGGAGTCCTGCCGTGGTGTGATCAATCCTAGGTCCTAGGCGATGTCAAACAGGAACCACTGAAGAGTCCTTGGTTTTTAACCACAAGTCTGGAAATCCCGACTCACGCTTGCCAATCAAACTGCTTGTATGATCTGCAACAGGATCGACCTATGCTGCTACTTCATGGTTGATTTCGTGATCCTGTTGGCCACCAGAGTGGTTCACTGGCTACTGGTTGAACCGATTTTTCAACACCGACGAGAGGTCCTGGTACGGAACCAAATAGCCTGGGCGTGAGAACTTGGAAAGCCCAAATAGGATGCCCAAAAAAACTATGGCTATGTCACGGTATGTCTCAGAAATGGATCCCCATGAGCCCACAAAAAAAAACGTGTCATTTCTATTCATGTTTGGTGTTTAACCATGCCCCATGCCCAGGCTCAATAATTTTGAGCCACAACCGTGGCATTCTCTCATGAGGTGCTATACTCTCATGAGGTGCTATACTCCCATTTTTTTTGTATTGCTTGAATTGCTTGATGTTTTATGCCATCCAAGAAAAAACATCACGGCGTCATGCCAGTCGCATGGCAACTTATCTTACCCAGTGGAAGACGCAGCGACTTGACCCAAAAGGCCACTGACATGCACGGGCATAGCTGATAAAGGCTGGCACCAGCAACCGCTGATAAAAATGTCCACTTTGTTCATGCTGGGTATGCCTTGAGGGTTTTTCTCATGTCTATACTTAATGAACCTAATGAATCACAAGAAAATCGAAGACCAAAAAAACTTCCACCTGTCAGTGTGAAAAATCGCTCGAAATCCACCATGATTTCTGCTATGGACCAATACCTTGGTTTGTGGATGTTCCATTCCCAGATCCCGCCAAGGAGCAATATGTTCCATCATCAAAGGCACTACTGGAGTGATAAAACGTGAAAGTGTCCTCGGCCAAAGTCGACAGAACTAGTCCTTTTGGACAAACCAAGGAACATTAACCAGGAATAACCAGCAAATATTGGATAATATATATATATATATATATGATTATATATATATATATTATATTATATATAATCATATATATATATATATTATATTATATATATATGTGATATCAATGTCGTATTGCTGCATATTCTCTGAAGGTGATAGCTCTTTCTTTGCATAAGAATTGAAACATTACCTGACGACGGATGATCGTATGTCAAGGGTCCAAGATTCGCTGGAATCCCACATACCCTCCAGCAATTTAACCTGGTGTTCTGGAAAATCACTGGTTTTTATGCTACTGATTATCCCAATAGGTTACATGATGTTACATGTTCCCAGTAGTCCGGAATTCAGCCAGTATCACCTCATATGCTGAGAGACAAGCCACCCACTAGAGCAGCTGACCATCGCATTGAACCCGAAAATCATAGCCCTGTCATGCCCTTTCCGAAAAGAAAAATCACCTCCCTACCGCATGTTCCGGTTCCGTGTCGTAAAACATCCCCAAACTTGGTTGCACTTCTGACATCCTGCGATTTCATTCCAAGTGCAACCAAGTTTCGTCCACGTCTCCTGATTCAATGGCAACACAGCTAGCGGTTGAATTCAGCGCCAGTGTCCATATGGTCAACAAAGGTGGGGAGGTTTAGTAACCTGACACCATCTGAAACCAACAACGATTCTCTAAAGGATGGTGAAAGATTGGCTGGTGACAAGGAATGATAGAAGATCTTGGACTGGTTTGAACCACCCGCCAACATATTGCCAGTGAGGGCAACTTGCTTACACCTCCATGAACAAATCGAAACTCTCTCATTACACGTTGGGATACACAAGGCACAAGTCAGAACCAACGGTTGGGCCGATCCCAACCGTTAAGCAAAAAGATGACCTTGAGCGCGGGGTGGACACGCCGATGCATTATTAACCCCGGAGTTGGACATGTGATGAACCACTAATTATAGCATAATAAATTGTAACCCATTTCCCAAACCATTTGCCATTGGGGAGTACTAGAAAACATATCCCCAAAAAAGGAAATGCTTGTGGTTGAAACCCACAACCCTCCAGATTCTTCAGTATCTTCCGGGGTGGTGATGAATTCATGTCCGGGAAAACACAACATCAACCTGACGGAGAAAACAACGAGTGCCACCTGGCCATCTTCTGATGGGCTGGGATGAAATATGAAGTCCCCATCAGCCCCAGAAAAAGTCATGATGAAAATGATGGATTAAGTCATGATTCCACACGTTCCATCATTTTCCATTATTTTCCCCAAGAGAATCTGCAAAATCACACGGGCCAAGAGTCTGTGTACCATGAAGTTATCCTTGGTGCAGATAGAAATTAGGACACCGCGAGGGTCAAACGAATAGACTCAGTCAGTCCAAAGGACAGGCTTAGGAGGCTGTTTGAGTAAAGGGCCTAAATGACTAAAGGCCTCAAACAACTCATACCGTGAACAGATTCAAAATTTCTGTACCATAAGACCAGCAGCAGCCACATACAGCAAAAGCTCTCATGAGAAAATGTGGTTGCAAAAACCTGTTTCTTCTCCTTTTCGCACAAACCATCACAAACATGATTTTGCGTGTTTTTCATTGCCTCTTCACGGGGTTTTCACTGGTTTTTCATGGCCTTTTCACGGTTTCATTTTTTTCGCAAATCTGGAAGGTACGCTATCGTTTTTTCAAACATGGGACATCTTTGGGGGTGCGACCTTGCTTGGCTCAGTCTCACAAGAATACGTCCCCAAAAGTAATGGCATAGAGAAAATCTCAGTCCTAAAGGTCTGGTTTAACCAGGCCTTTAGCAAATGCCTAGGGCCTAGTTTTAGCGAGGACTTGGACCCACAGGGAGATGTAGAAAACCCACCATGAATCTGGATCATTATGATCATTTTCGAAACAGATTTTTCCGGTTGTCCACATCTAAAGGTAAACCCCAGGGTAATGATGTATTAAACATGAATAAACATTCTTGAACCATTAGGGTTGCTAGTGATTAATAGTGCCATCCACATATTCTTTCAGCCATGACTTGGGCATCCAGAATCCAAAATCCTTGACTCTACTTGCCTTCTCCCACCTGAATAGTCTCTCAACCGAATCAGATTCAATTCAAAATGAAAGTCTGTTCATCTTTTCATCTGTCTGCTCATCTCTTCATGCTTCTCTCCCATACCGTCACATTAGCGATCGTTCCTATTTTTGTCACGTTATAAGGCACCAAGATTCCAAATCGATCAGTGTCAACCTGCCCGTCCTTGGGGCCAGGAACCTTATAGCGATCAACGCCACACAGGTGGCTCAAACTGGGTCATGATGGGTCATGGCCTGTTGTATCCAACAAAAAAGCCATAGAAATCCTATGAAAACTGGGTAAATAAAGGGTAAATAAAAATGAACTAAGGCGTGCCGGCAGTTGCTTCAAACACGTGACCAACACTTCTTGGAGTCTTCAAGCTGAGGGGAGAGACGAAAGTGGAAACGACTAGATCACATGCGGATGCGAAAAATCTTTGTCCATGTAATTTCTCTTAGGTATAAAATCCTTATAAATCAGGAATAATGGTGATGTATCCGGAATATTTACGTCAAATTTCAAGCCGCATGGGCAAAAAAAGGATATGGTACGGCCTGTGCGGCTGACCAAAATCTCGGGTCGGCTGGGGCATTTTGACGCATTCTCAATCTTGAAGCCATGACTTCGCAACTTGTACGCATTACGCACTTAAAAATTCAGCTGTGACACACCACCGCATTTGGATGTTGGAATAGAATGGAGAGCAATCGAGGATTCCAAAGTCTGTATCCAACTAGAGCTCCAAAAACAGACCTCCCTTGGATCCAAGTCAAGGGAAGGAGCAGTTTTTGCCTTGATGAAAGTGGCAATTTGTTGGATTTTCGTTTTTCCCATAAAGACAGTGGCAATAAATGTTGCATTTTTTGCAGGGTATGTATTTTGTATTCAAAAGATTGAATCACATATCCCAACTCTGGGATGGGTGACCAACACAGTGGTAGACTCCCATGGTAGACTTGGTTTCATCTATCATATCATGGTCTATCTGGACGCTAAAGAAATGCAAACTAAGACATGTCCGGCCGGGATTAGTGTGTTGTCACCCGCATTTTCACGGACAGTTTGGAGGATTGAACAGCGGTAAACAGCCGGAAACAACCGGAAACGGCACATCTCATTTTTATGGCAATGCGGCCAGTGCCAGCTCCCGGCGCTCTTTTTGATGATTAAAAATTCACTATAATTAAAGGACCGGATAACCCCACATGTCAATTTCTTCCAATAAGCAGCAAAAGAAAGGTAAAGATGGGATGGGAAATGCAGGAAAGAGAAAAGAGATGGTGAAGGATCGGCGTCTCCAACAAAATGTATGTCGAAGGGAGGTGCGTGAAAGGAATGTATACGTACAGTAGTGCGTAAAAGTGGTGTGTATGTGTGTGTGTGTGATAGAATCGTGCGTGAAAATCCGTGCGTATGTGTGTGTGCATGTGTGTATGTGTGCGTTGCGTGGCCACCTAAATGCATGTGCTATGTGGTCATGCGCTATGTGTGCATGTGTATGTGTGCGTGCGTATGTGTATGAACTGCCGCAGCAGAAAGAACAGACGTGCCGCTCGAGAACATTTTCCATACCTGTGCACATCTCCAGAAGAGCACATGCAAGTTTCCGGCGCGGCAATCAAAATCAATGGCAGCTTCAGCAGACATATCGAAACATGTTCAACAGCCGTGCCACCAGAGCCAGCCCAGTGCCATAAGTGCCACGCCTGCCACGCAAAGTGCAAGTCCATGTCACCAAGTGCCACGCCTGCCACGCAAAGAGCCGCAGCGTCCACGGCGTCAACTGGGACCCAAGCGCACCACCAGAGCCAGCCCAGTGCCATAAGTGCCACGCCTGCCACGCAAAGTGACGATCCATGTCGCCAAGTGCCACGCCTGCCACGCCAACAGCCGTGTGGTGACAAGTTGTGTGTGAGTAAGTGGTGACAAGTTGTGTGTGTTAGTAAGTTGTGTGTGGACAAGTTGTGTGTGAACAAGTTGTGTGTGAGTAAGTTGTGCGGTGACAAGTTGGGCGGGCGGCGGGCGGAAGGAGGCGGAAGGAGGCGGAAGGAGGCGGAAGGCGGAGGCGGAAGTGCACAACCAAAAACAAGAACCCCACACAAAGATGTGGGGAATTAGACAAATATTGGTACATAATGGTATAGAAATTTATATGAAGTAACTATATTCACTGCATATCCTCTTATAGTACTAAGACATACTAAGACTACTTACTAAATGTTGCTAGTATAAGTATTCTATTATCATCTATTATCTAATATTGGATCATATCTTATGCATAAAAAAATATCATTATCATAATAAATATATACTGATATATGTATATATGTATATATGATATATATATACTGTACATTATAAATGATATGTAGATACGATGTACAAGTTGGTTGTGGCTTCAGAATTCGTCGAGGTCCAACTGGTCCAACTTCCGCCGAAGCACGCGTAAGTGTACGTCGAGCGCCACAGCACGGCATCGGTGTAACCGATATACGACGCGGAAATCGAGCTCAGACTCATGCCTGACCGGAGATTTCACCTGGAAAATTCCCACAAAATTGGAAATGTTATTTCTATGGGACTGATATAATTGTTATGCCACATTATAGTTATATCTGAATGTTTTATTATCCATGGACGGTAGAAACATGTAGAAACAATCATCAGTTTTATCCGTGTTATCCACATCTGGATATTTCTATGGGACTTGTCCATTGCCAGCTTAGGAGTTGCTTCAAACATATTTCAACCAAACCTTTGGAGGACGTCAATACGTTGGACTGCGCTTGGATTCTCACAGAAACGAAGCGATTCGATTTTCCTTCGACTAGAGATCTACGATTTCGAGGCCCTCGGAACTCTGTTTTTCGATTCCATTCGATTCCGAATTTGATTCCCATTCGCATCTGCGCATGGCGACCATTGCCCCGGCAGCCATGGTGCTATCAAAGTTCCCGAGTTCGACGCGTTCCAAGATGCTGCCCATTGAGCCTGGTGGAAAGGGTCCATGTCAGTTGGGGAACTGCGGGGTGCTCCCCATGTTCAAAAATGGGTCATGGATAAAAGTCGGGGATACCTTTAAATGGCCACTTCAAAGACAGAGAATGATGAATGATCAAAGTTCGAAAAGAAGCTGCTTTGAGACCGTTTGAGACCCATTTCAGTATTGAACCCGGATCTTCACAAGTCATCTGATCGCAGCTTCTCAAGCTCTCGAATGGCCCCCCAAGTCGCCAAATTCAGTGGAGGGGCCGGGCACCAAATAGCCGTACCTGTGGCGCGTTGCGTCGTTGCGTCACTGAATTGGCTCAGTGATGGGCTGGTGTCATCCGACAAAGTTCATCCTGGTTTGGGTGATGTTTTCCTGGAAATATCAGGATGCCGCGCTGAGATGGAGAGCTAGAGAATCTTGCCCCAAATACGCCTGGTAATACGCCTGAAGAAAACAGGCTTAGAGCTTAGAACCACGAAGCACATAAGGTTTACCTGGTGCTGAATTTCATCGAAGAACTGGGGGTCCTAAGCCGCCCACGTGCCATCACTGAAGCCAAATTGGTAGTCCGAACCCGTCACCGTCACGCTTTCCACCTCCGAGGAACAGCTGGGAACGCGTTTCATTCACATAAAAAGAGGACGAAGATGTGCCCGAAATTGGGGACGAAATGAACAGCTTCTGAATGAGATGAATGAGGTATTGGATGTTGGGTTCCAGCCGTTCGAGATTCGAAGTGTTTATGTTCAACTGGATTGCCCAGCCTGATTGCGGCACTTACCAATTTCGGAGGACTCTTGGTGGTACTTGTACTCTTCAAAAGAAAGGAAAACACATCATCGGTACTCGGTCAAAATGGCGAGGTGGCAAGCTCCAGAAGACATGGTACGTCCCACATTCCTCAATATTCGTAATGTATGAGTATGGAGGGCCAAGATTTGGGGACTCCTCAAAGCAACTACAGCACCCTCCCCAAATCAAATTTAACATAGACCCTGCCATGAGTCGGGCTTGGGAAGACTGCTTTCCACTAGACATTGGAGGGTATATCCCGTCATATCCCAATGATCTTCCCAGGAATTTCCCATGATTTTCCCATGGGTTTTCCCCATAAATCTCCCATGAGTTGACTACAGGAATGATCCAACGCATCGCCTGTGTCATCGTTGCCACATCCACACGGAAGAACTTGCTGGAGGGGGGCACCTTGGGGCAGCCAGGATGCCATGTGCTTCAAGATGTGCAGTGTATTCCAATCGTGTGCGTGTGTGTATATATATATACACACATATATAAAGATATGTATATATATATACACATGTATTATGAATATATGACCATACAAAACAAACAAAAACGCTTGGTGGCTTCAACCCTGGCCGACTTGTCGATTGGAGCAAGAGCTGCATCTCCCGGCGACGATGTTCCAAAAATGGGGGATGGTCTTCCAATAAACGCGACGAATAGGTACTCAGCTCGGCTCGGCTCGGGGATTCTCTTGGCGGCAAATTTCATAGCACCCACGTTGAACCGTTGAACCGTTGAACCATCTTAGGCTCAAACATCGTAACATCAGGTGAGGTGAAACTATGGCCGCCCATTCCAAGATATCCCAAGATATCCCAAGACCCATCGATGAGCCGCAAAGTAGATGTAGGTGTCATCAGTAAACATTCGCCTCAGGACCCAGATCAATTCATTGGGCGAAGGGAACTCGGAATCTGTTCCCTTGGCCGAAAATCCCGCATTCTGAGGCCACGAACACCATTTGAAGAAATGGACCATGTTTACCCCTTAGGACTACAGTATGGGGCAAATTGACACCAAAAAATGCATCGTGGCATTCAGCATTTTTGAACGGCTCGCCGTTCAAAGAATCCAAACCATCCAAGGCCACGTTGGGTCGTTGGGTCAACATGTTACACCCAACATGGATGGTTTAATAGTAATTTCATAGTGTTGAATGCTAATCGCTGCCAATCCTTATGCCATTTTTTTGTGGCTCCTGGTACCGAAGATTTCCTGACCGAAGTAAAATGCCGAGATGCTTAGGGTAGAGGCTCGAGAAGTCGATGTCCGAGGAATAGAGTTCAAGATCGGAAGCCTCACAGCTGGGTAAATCGGAGACAAATGTTGCGAGGCTGGGAACTGGGAACCTAGTGGTTGTCATGAACTGGAAAGAACGGAAAAATGATAGACCATATCATATCATATGCATATATATATATATATCGGAAATTTGTTTGATTATCATCTACCAATAAAAAGGTTATTGAATGGGGGAAAGCCTCTATGAATCAACCAACCAGTGGACTTTGTATATTTTGAATTATTTTTGTACTTTGTGTCAAAATCACATAGGTTGACATTCCATGCAGTTCATTGTAATCCCATCCCAACATGAAAACAGGCTGTCCGGGCCTGGTTTTGAATGCAAGCTGCCGGGCCTGGTGCCACGAGGATGATTAAAACCATCGCCTTTCTAACCTACCATGACTGGGGATGATGTTTGCCAACCAGTAACTATCATAGTAGGATATAAGATAATGATGATTAATAATGGTACAATAGGTATAAGATAATGGTATTTCATGGGCTAGTATACCAGAAAAACTGTGATCAATGGGAATGACTCAGGATCCAATTGATGGAGGCACGTTAGTACCATAGAAGGCCATATTTTGTGGGGATATTCCATTACATAGGCCTTATATAGGCCTTATATATGGTAGGTACCTCCAATTTAGGTTCCTGTTGCATGGCCATTGATAATATGGGGAGGTGGGTTATTCCGATATGATGGAGTTTGCCACATCAAGATCAGCCACTGAACCACTGAACCCAGGATGTATCCTATCCTATCACTCCAGGGCCTGCAACCACAAAGTTCTCCAGCAAAGGAAACTTCACGCCAGCGATCGAGGCGTACTTGGCAGGTGCGATAAACCATCCCCCATTGGGGTGTCTTTTTTTGGGGATCCCAATTCGGGAAGTTTTAATATATATATATATATATTTAATAGACATCTGCAACCATCTATGTAGAACCTGAAAGGAAAGGGTGCATCCGAAAACCATCAAACAACCTGGTGGGTTTGGTCCGGCTCGCAGCCAGTGGAGGCGCCAAGCAAAATCTTCTATGGTAAACCCAATCGTAACCCCTTTTTCGGTGACATGCTACTCCTATATGGATGTATTGATTACCAGCAGATGGTAAGGTTATTCAGCTCTTGCTGCATGCCTTCAAAAATTATGAGTTTGTTTGCCCACCAACGCACAGGCCGCCAGGCTATCTGCCACAGGTTACACGAAGAACCCACCACCGTTGCTGCAGGGAAACCTCCGCGGAGTAGATGACAACACCGTCCGGCTCGGAAAGCTCCTGGCTGTGTCTATGGGTTTATCCTTCAGGCGATACCCCTATAAAACCAACAATAGTGTGTATATATATTCTATATATATACATATATATACTATATAATGGGTATATGGCACATGATAACAAATGAGGAAAAAGAATGAAAAAGAGAAAGTCCTGTTGTGAAAATATTTGTTGATGTTCCCTACATGTTCATGGCCATGTATTGGGTGAAACCATTTTCCACTCAGTGCCACTCATCCATTCAGGTTTATCCCTCAGGATGTGAAAGTCTTCATGGCTACCACCGGTCCACCCACGACAGAGAGACCCTGGGGACCCCAGGCCCAAGCTACATTCGCGGGGCTCGACTCAGAGCCTGCTACAGAAAACTGATGCCGCCACAAGAAGTCAAGATATCTGGATGATGTGTATATATATATAGTCTATGTATATATATATATATACACAGTGTGTATATCTATATATATACACGTATATGTATCTATGAGTCTATACATGAACATGCAATAAAAAGGATGTGTGGCACATTTTGACACTGAACAAACATCAATCATGGGGGATGAATCCAAAACAAAAACATGAGAACAGCCCAGGTATGTCGGAAATGCGGAAGTCAACTCCAATTTATGGCTAGTCTACTACTCGTTTTTGGTTGACAAAGGCAAATGTTAGGTGATCTTGGACTGCACTGCATCCTGATCCTGAAAGCATCCTGATCATCGGCGTTGCGAATGATTCTTCTGGAACAACTTCAAAATCCCATGGTCACAGTTTCCATTACATGGGATTAGTATGGAAATTTATGGATTTGTGTAATGGAAACTTATGTTAGTCCGATTTCTGGTTATAGGTTCCATTCGCATTTCACCATTTTTAGGTACTTTTGATGGGCATCCACCATTGGCTCCATATATCCAGCTGCATCCCCATTATATCCCACCATACCCCCATAAAATGATTGGTTTGATCCCCAATGTTGATGCTTCTTTTCAAGTTGATCATCCTCATTTTTTTTGATTAACCCCAGAGATTAAAAATCCATTCTTTTACGGGTGAAAGGGGCTCCCTTTTTAAAATGGAAAGGGGTACTTCCAGGATGCTTCGATGACGTGGTTTGCCGCATCATTTCCAAGTCTCCGACTTATCTATGGGGGTTGCATTCATTTAGCATCTATAGGTTGTTTATCCATGTTTTCCCGATTCCCCTGTGAAAGAAACAGTGAGTCATCAAGAACCCGTGAAAATTCATTGCTAATCAAATGACTAAATCATTAATCCAATAACCATTTAAATCATTGGAACCATCCCTTTCAGAATCCACTTGTGGATGGGTAGATCGGTTCCAGAGCTCTAGTCTCATGTCTCGCAGTCGAGCGGCCCTCCAGAAGTGAGAAGGCCCTCAGAGTTTTCATGGTGACCCGACTTTTCTATGGATACAATAGATGCAAATAGATGGGGAACACCGAAACTGGGAACTCTTGAACCAAATGGAGGTCCAAAAATGGGAAAATCATATGGAACTCAATGGGGGAAAGTTCCAGCAAACCATGCGCGGCTTTCATTTGGCTGGTTTTGATGGCCATGGATGGGTGGATGGATAGTTGGATAGATGGATAGTTGGATATCATTGTACATATGTACATATGGGAAAAACATATCTTCTTGATGCTCTTGCGACTCTTGCGCATACAAATGGCAAGTCCTCACAAATTCAGGTGTTCCTTCCTTCTTTGGTGCCAAGGCACAAGATGTCCCCTACTTGGACCTCAGGAAATGGCGCCAAGGGCAAACTACTTGGGATAGAAAGTTCTGACAACCAACTGGCAAAATTTGTCATTTTACGCCACCTTTCACAACCCAAAAACGAACAGAATCCACTGTCGATGACTGTCCCTGTCCCATAGTTGGGTTTTCCCAAAATGCAGACGCACATCTGCGTGGCGTAGTTTATTAGGAAAGCAATAGCGGACTCCAAAAATCGGATGGCGATGACACAAACTGACAAATATTCAGTGCGTGTGTCACATTCGGAAACAGTCGTGAGACTGTACCGCTTCAACCACCCTTCAAGGAGCACCAGTGTTTCAAAAACTCTGTGGAATTTGGAGCTCAACTCTTCTCTGACGTTCATTTCTCCCTGCAAGGAATTTCTTGTTGCCTATCACCCATGGCTTCCACCGAATTGGACGCAGCATGGGCCCATGGAAAGCTTGACACCTTGCCCATCTTCCAGCCATATGTCATATGTATCCCCAAAAATATGATATGCCACATCATTTTGTCAAGCATCTCTGAATGATGATCGTTTGGGGGCTTGTTGAAAACATAGAACTGACCCAAAATTGATTGGAAATGGAAAAGTGCAGGGAAGCCCCCATGGTTTTGTGATGAATGAGATGCTGGCTTTACAAACTTGAAAATGCTTTGGGGTTCTATGGCTGATGGGTAAGGCTATCCCTACTATGGGTTACTGTAGATCATTTTGAAGCATCCTGGCATCCTCATCTTCCCAGCTTGGTTTGCCCAAATCCACCAGCACTGTGAGCTGTTGTTCCCCAGAAGACAGGGTCCCATCATTCAGCCGCTCACCTGCGACAGGGCCGACAGGGCGCCAGAAGTTGGTGATGCTTTGACGGCTATGATCAGTATGGAAAGATGAAAACATAGGCGTGAAAATGAGATGTTCAAAATCATGATCACAATCATGATGAAAGACTGAAACACTGAAACATATTGGTCAATTCAATAAATTCAATCATGGTGAGGGATCCCAGTCGTTCCAGTGCTAGGCTGATAACTCAGCTTCAAAAGACTCTGATCCCATCCCAGCGCGGATGGAACTCTTTTTCCCGTGAACAATTTCACTTGGGGCAAATAGCGAGTTGTCCTTGGGGGTGGCATGGCTACTGCCACAGTCAGAGGATGCAAGGGATAGGAACCATTCAGAATTCCATCGCGGATGTGTCGATGCACAAAGGGCATCAAGTGGTCATAGACTCCTGTGTGCTCTGATCGACCGGATGCTCTGCACCGGGAGAAAGGCCTCCCAAAATAAACATCTCATCAAATGGGTATAGGTCAAAAATGGTGTGCCAATAGACCCAGCAATTTTAGGGCCTCGATGCTCCATAATTTTGACTTACATCCAGCCATGTGCTTCCCACAGAGCTCCTAGAGACGTGAGCTTCATCAGATTCTCTTTGACATTCAAATCTGCACAGAGCTTCCTCCAACACCTGGGTAGTTGGGTTTGTGGGGGCACCAAAATGCCATGACTTAGACGTTTTTGTGTTCCACCATTTCTGGACAAACCCGGGGGATCTCTGTATGCCTCCGGGTCCCTGCTTTGTCTTCACTATTCCGAGCCTTTTAAAGGTCCGAATCTCCGCCGTTCTGCACGATCATCCACCATTCACCATTGCCCTCCGGTCATCGAACATTGAAAAGTCCCAAAATCATATGTGGATGATGGTAAATACATGTAAATACAATCTTCCCATCTAAAAATGTCTAAAAATCATCTTCCATCATCTTCCCATCAACCAACATCAACCAACATCAACCCATAAAAACCACGTTTTTTTTCCAAGGTGCTGAAACTCATCCGCCGGCGCCCAGGGCTTCTTGGGCCCCTCCAGGCCGATCTGCTGCGCCACGTCGCCGCGCACGAAGAGCGCGTCGCGCGCGCTGAGGCGATACAAACCCAGGCCGTGCGGCCACAGCAAGGCCACGGCAGCGCTTAACGAACAGCCTGGGGAGGGGCTGGGGGATGGGATGGGCATGGGATGGGCATGGGATGGGGATGGGGATAACCCTGAGATCATCCAAATATGTCGGATATTGGATGATCATCCAGTTGGCTTTGGAAGTGATTTTGGAGGCTTGGATGAATGATCGGATCCAACTGATGTTGGATGTTCTGGCACGGAGAGGTGGCTTCAGGGGATGACTGAGAGAGTTCATATCCCACGGCGGCAAAACATGGCAAAACCCATCACTGAATCTGCCACGGAATCTACCATCCTTTCTAGGTCTTATCGGTCATATCCCCTGGATATTTTGGATATTTTTGGTGGTTAAAAACCCCCAGTGCTTCCTCGAATCTTCACTGGTAAACATGGCACCTGTCACGAAGCCACCCTCACGAGTAGTCGTTCCTGACGGCCCCGACTTGCTCAGGCATTGCTGAAGATTTGTCGAAGACTCGCAACATCATTGAAATCAATGGTGAATAATGGTGAATAATAATGGGGAATAATGGTAAATAATGACATCAATAGTGTTTAATAATGGTGAATAATAATAAATTATGATTAATAATGGTTAATAATGGGATTATTGATGGGTTTATCCATCATAATCATATGAAATGACATCTTCAAGCATTGAAAATTCCTGCTTACCTGTTGCCCCTCCTCTGATGTTCTGATTTTTTTTGCTTCCGCATTCCCCCCAGCTCCTGAGATGGCGCCATATCCCGAGACGTTGGTCTTTTGGGTCTCTTGATGTTGTGGATGGAAATCCACTGAGACCACAATCGGTGGAGGATATGGCCAGATTTCCACCTCGTCAGAAAAACTGCGGTTGAAACGCCAAGATCCCAACAAGAAAAGGGAGACAAACACGAAAACGAAAAGAAGACGCTCTTGCGGATTCGTCCTGTCCGCGAAGCAGGGTTGGTATACAGATTCCAATTACCCAGGAATCGCCTGGTAGTCTTACGCCTTAGCCAAGGCCTAAGCATCCTTTCTGCTCCATGGCGCGGTGATTTTAGCCAGGTCTCCACTGATGCACTTCATGGGTGGCCAAGGAAAATCATGTAAATCCATCACCATTTTGGGGGTGAACATCCCACCTTTGGGCCATCCCCTAATTACCCTCTGGTAAAAACGATGTAAAACTAGCAAAACTAGTGGAAAACCCATGAAAACCCAACATTTTTACCCTCTGGTAATTTAACATAGCTATGGAAAATCACCATTTTTAATGGGAAAATCAACTATAAATGGGTCATTTTCAATAGCTATGTTAAATTACCAGAGGGTAGATCATTTTCCGAAGAAACCATGGTTTTCCACATCTTTTTCCAGTTTCAACCGAGCCCGAGCCGCGCTGAGCATCTTGGGACTCACCACCCGTAGGGCTTCGCGCAGCGCAGCGCAGTCATAGGAATCGATGTCCACATCTGGGGCATGGGAGCTTTCCTATGCTTTCCTCTCATTTCTCATTGGGAAATGTGGAGAATATACTGTAAGTATATTGACAAATCTTGGGACTCAAGCAGAATTGGGATATTTGATGATATTTGGGGCACTCAAACATCGCTGCGATGCTTTTCGGAAAGGCCTGTAGTGAGCGGTGAGCTTCAAGCTTGTGGTGTAGACATTCAATGAAGAAATCCACAATCACAACAGTTCGTTCCATATGTATAGCAAAATATGACTCACACACGTCTGAGTCATATGCTTCTGTAGGTGTCACAGAAGGCATTAAAAACAGAGGTGTAGGTACCTCTACATTTCTTATATTATAATATATATATATATATAAACAGCAGTGGCGCTTCGACCAAAAATGAGTTTGTGGTGGCAAGCCAGCCTTGAGTGAGGATGACTTCCAGTAGTCACAAAACTTTTTGGGAACGAGCCACTAAGGCCTTTGACTGCGCAACTTGTGTATCTTGGAATTCATATTCACCCACCCATTCTTGGTGGCTTTTGTTTTGAGCCACATATGGTTGGATCTCTCAGTGAGGTATACAGCTATTGAAAATGACCCATTTATAGTTGATTTTCCCATCAAAAATTGTGATTTTCCATTGTTATGTTAGTTTACCAGAGATGTATATATATACATATATATAGGCTTGTTCTGGTGTCTTTCTATGAATCATTTGTAAAAAAAACGGCAGTGCGTCTTTACCAACTGCACAGCTCCAGAGATTTGACCATCATCCTCCCATATCCAGCCGAAGCTGCTCATTGCATCCACTTCAACACGCAGGTCTTCCTGGAGTTCATCGTTGGTCGCCTGCACACGGTCGCAGGGCAAGTAGAGGATAATACCATGGAAAGCTGGTGAAATTGGCTGGATAACCGAACAGTTCGCTATTCTTTCTGTAACATCAAAACAGATCAAAACATCATCTCTGGAAGAAAACTATCACGAACCTGAAACATCCTGAAACAGCAGCATTTGGGGATAGTTACTCTTACTAACCTGAAACATCCAGTGAGGCTCTTGGAATTCAATTCCCACCATTCCCATTGGATCCGCCGAGGCGCTTCAATACCCAGCACCGCAGCCGCATGGCAAATCCTATGGGGATTGGAAGCAACAAGAATGGGAGAGCCAAGAACAATGGCTTCAATGAGCAAACATTGGGAATCTTCACAATTTTTGGGGGGTGTAGAATAGTTTTGGATAGTTTTGGATTTTTGTTTGGCTTTCTTTCCTGGTACCATTTGCCTTGTATTTGCAACAGTTTGGAACTAGAACCCGTCATTTTGCATGGTATTTCCTACATTTTGGTACTTCAAACGTTCATGTGGGTCTCTTGAGGGTTCTTTAGGCTTAGGGTGTCATTGAAGGTTTCATTTAGAGTTTCTTTAGGATTTCATTTAGGGTTTCTTTAGATTTAGGGTTTCTTTAGAGTTTCATTTAAGGTGTCTTTCCGGTTTCATGTAGGGTTTCTTATCGGGATTTCTTATCAGGATTTCTTAATGTTCAAATGGGTTTCTTTAGGGAAGCTTTAGGGTTTCATTTAGGGTGTCTTTAGGGTTTCTTTAGGGTTTCGTTTAGGGTTCCATTTAGAGTTTCATTTAGGGTTTCATTTAGGGCTTCTTTAGGGTTTCAGTTTGGGTTTCATTTAGGGTTCCTCTAGGGTGACAATTTAGGGTTTCATTCAGGGTTTCAGTTAAGGTTTCATTTATTTTTTTTCAGAGTGTCGTTTAGGGTTTCTTTGGGATGTCATTTAGGGTGTCATTTAAAGTTTCTTTAGGGTTCATTTATGGTTTCTTTAGGGTTCATTTATGGTGTCTTTAGGGTTCATTTATGGTTTCTTTAGGGTTCATTTAGGGTTTCATGTAATGTCTTATCAGGATTTCTTTAGGGTTTCTTTGGGTTTCACCTAGGGTCTCTCTAGGGTTTCATTTAGGATACAAACAGGAGAGAATAAAGACAGGAAGCAAAGAAGCAAAGGAGCAGGAAGTAGAGCAGCAAAAACACATGACTGAAGAAAAAGAAAAAGTAGAATAGTAGAAGTAGAAAGGCACAGAAGTACAAAAGCAGAGAAACAGGGAAAACAGAGAAGCAGAAAAGCAGAGAAGCAGGAAAAGCAGAGAAGCAGAAAAGCAGAGAAGCAGAAAAGCAGAGAAGCAGAAAAGCAGAGAAG
>Ga0126342_10008694_pt1 | contig 18201 bp, 10 predicted proteins | sample Cyp1metagenome_FD_92528 | JGI IMG/M metagenome (GOLD analysis project Ga0126342, IMG submission 92528) | Coral microbial communities from Lord Howe Island, Old Settlement Bay, Australia - Cyphastrea 1 metagenome | ecosystem: Host-associated > Invertebrates > Cnidaria > Coral ... | reverse complement strand
TATATATATATGTATATATTATTGAGACGTCTATATCTACATGTCTACACGCAGGGATATATCCATGTATATCTCTATATGTAAAATAATCGCAGTTCTTTGAAGAAAGGTAGATGTAGGTACCGCTTGGGCTTCTCTAGTTACAATCACCAGTGGCTCTGATGAAGGTCTATAAGAGACAGCCATGGGATTAGCAGGCTGCTCAATCAGACTTGCTCCCAAACAACTCGTAGCTGTAATATACTGTGCCCTTTGGTAAGGTAACTTAACTTTTGAACATGGCCCTATGCAGATGATTTAGCTGTTGAACATTGTTGGTTTTCTATAGCTATTTTAGATTACCAGAGGGTACGGGTACTGGCCTGGGAGTGCTAAGATCCATGAACTCCATCAACTAACCATGGGCAAGAACGATTAGGAAACCCTGATAGGTCGGAATAAGAACACATTGGTTACAAGAACGATTGGGAAACCCTGATAGTTCGGAATAAGAACACATTGGTTACAAGAACGATTAGGAAACCCTGATCGTTCGGAATAAGAACACATTGGTTAATGTTTTCCTGCCAATGTTCCCTTCAAACTAATCCATTTGAGCCAGGTATTCGGGAATATTTGTTGCATCCGCTGTCTCTGGAAGACATGCGTCGCACGGTGGAAGCTGCCCTGCAACGCAGATGGGCGGAGGAGCGATACGGATCATTGGGGATTCGCATGGATTGCAGGGAAGGCATGGCCTTTTTGATAACAGTTTGATACTTGTTTGATACCTTTCTGGAATTAACATAAATGTGGAACACCCACCATGAAAGCACAATACAGCAGATCATTGTCCAAAAACTATGGATTTTCCACATCTATCTTAGAAAAGATAGCCATATTTTGATGCTTTACACCACCCATTTCTGGCAAAATTGGGGGGTGGTTTACTATTGCCGTACTCACTTCGAACCACCTGGCTGTTTTTGATTGCAACCGGATGCCTGATTAATCAACCAGGGTTTATGAATCTGGGGTCGGAGGATAGATTAAAATGGAATATAATGAAATGCTGGCAGTAGTCCACAATCAACTGAGGTTTGGTTCATCCTGTTTCCTTTGCATATGGCTTTCAGGTCGTCCACCCAACAATGAGCGTCCCAACAATGAGCAGGGCAGATTGTAGATTGGGATGTTTCTTCATGTACGCAGCAAGTTGGCTTTGTTTAAACTTTAAACTCTAGCCCTTTTGGATCCTTTCGATATCGTTCAAGAATCACGCAATTTTAGTTTTATAATATAATGTGAGTAATTATACCATATTTACATACACACACACATATATATATACACATGTTTTCCATGTTAATTACTGTAATTTTGTTCTGATTTTCTGTTGCCAGCCATGTTCACCAGAGGCTTGTTTTCGCATAGGGATGGTCATCCCCCCATCAATAGGATCCAACAACCTAAAGGTGATCATCACTGAAGGCGTCAGCTACAAATCCCATGGAAATCACCGTTTTGGCTGGTGAAATTTTCTATTCTTGCTACTGAAATCACCATCCATTTTTGCTACTTAAATCACCATTCCAATTTATTTTGGTATATTATGCTGGTGAAATATACCATATATACAGACATATTTTGCTGGTGAAATTCCAATTTGGGCGAAATCCCCAATGTTCCGATGAATAAATTGCCAGGAGTTTCTGGTCTGTGAGACTTTGGGCCGGGGATCCTCCGGCATCGTGCACCGGGTGAAACGCCTACGTGACGGCCATATCTTTGCGATGAAGGCTGTGTGCTGTGGATGTGCATTATATTCCATTATGACATATTATCGTATGTCTTATGAAATGCTATATGTTTTGTAAATTGCATTATAAATCATTATACTATATTATATCTTTTATATTGTGTTAAGTTATATTACATTACATTATATTATATTATATTATATATTTGTTATTATGGCATATTATATTATATTATTTCCTATATTACATTATATTATATTACATTATGACACATTATTTTATAATATATGTTATTTTATTGTGGGGTGTTATTTTTTTTGTTTTCCAGCCTGGCTTTGTGGCTTTTGTGGGTGTGTGGCTTTTGTGGCTTTACCTATACCTATCTATCCATCTATCTAATCTAACCCAATCTAATCTAACCTAATCTAATCTAATCTAATCAAATCCTATCTATCTATCTCATTTATCTAATTCATCTCAACTGTCTATCTAATCTATCTAATCAATCTAATCAATCTAATCAATCTAATCTATCTAATCTATCTAATCCAATCTAATCTAATCCAATCTAATCTAATCTAATCTATCTATCTACCTATTTGCCTATCTTTCTACCTATGTATCTAATCTGTCTAATCTATCCAAACTGTCTAATCTATCTAATCTAATCTATCTAGCTATCTACCTATCTATCTACCTATCTATCTAATCTAATCTAATCCAATCTAATATAATCTAATCTAATCCAATCTAATCTAATGTAATCTAATCTAATCCAATCTAATCTAATCTAATCTAATCAAATCAAATCCTATCTATCTATCTATCTAATCTATTCTAATCTAATCTAATCTAATCTAACCTAATCTATCTAATCTATATAATCAATCTAATCAATCTATATAATCTATCTAATCGTATTATGTTATCTTATGTAATCTTATCTTATCTTATCTGTCTACCTTTTTATACACACCTTGTATCCCTGCATGTACCTTAATCCAACCCTCAACAGACTTTAAATAGACCCTAAACCAACCCTAAATAACCCTAAATAGCACTGAATAACTCTAAATAAACCCTAAACCAACCCTAAATAAACCTTAAATAAACCTTGAACCAACCCTAAACTAAATAACCCTAAGCCAACCCGACATAACCAGCCCTAAATAAACCCTAAACCAACCCTAAACTAAACAACCCTAAATACATCCTAAACCAACTTTAAATAAACCCTAAACCAACCCTAAATAAACCCTAAACCAACCCTAAACCAATCCTAAATGACCCTAAACCAACCCTAAATAAACCCTAAACCAACCACCACTATGATAGCATCCAATGCCACTATTTAGACCCAACACGGTTTTGCTTCAACCTATATTCTACATGTTCACCAGGTGCATGTTATGCATGGAAAAATCGATTGAAACCATGGAAAAATCCTTTGAACCCATGGCAAACTCATTGAAAACTATGGAAAAATCGATGACAACTTTGGGTAAATCAATGAACACCATAGAAAAAACGATGAACAGTGCAACTGGCAAATTTTAGCTCCAAAAATCAGCAAAGTACAGGTTGTTGCTTTTAGCCTTTGGCTAGACTCTTGGAGATGGCGATGGAGAGAGAGAGAGAGAGAGAGAGGTTGTTGCTTAGCAAGGACAAGTGCCCCAGACTGAAAAAAACAAAAAAAACTGTACCCCTTTATTATATATTATTATATTTACTAATTATTCTATATGATGTTTTTATTATATCATAGTTTTGAACCTATATTATATTATTGTTTATGTTGTGATATTTTGTTATTTTTCTAATTATATTATATCACATTTTGCTTTGTTATATTATATTATTCTATATACTATATATTCCACCAAAAAGATAGACAAATAGCTTATCAATATTGAGGTGGGATGCTACTTTCCCTTTTTTGGTGATTTATATGTAATATATGTTCTTTCAACATGTGCACACATTATTTGTAAAATCTATGTTGCTTGATGTGAAGATGTTGGGTCGATGGATTAATGTGATAAAAAACCAACACCACAAACGAAGCTCAATTTTAGGATGAATTTTGGTTTAGTGTGTTAAAACCAACATCACAATCTGTGATTAGTTCTTTTAAAAGCCTACTTTAGTATGGGATCGTATTGGACACACGGGGTGGAAAACTACCAAGGTCATCGGATTGCAAAACGTGAGATCCATTTGTAGATCAGTTCCCTCTAAAAGACAGAAATTCTCAGTTGCAATGTGTATACATGTGATGCTACTGATAAATATGATTCTTGATTCCTTTACTATATATACACATATGTATATATATATACATGCGGGCATTTCTGTGCTCCCTTTGACACAGCGACCAGCGCCTTCCAATATTGTTTAGCACACCCACTTCAATTGTTCCCCAGATAGCGTCAGCTATAGAGATTCTTACTTCTCAATGAATGAGATCCTGATGTTCAACAACTGTATTCTTTCAAATTTGTTACCGCCTTGTCTCCCAGTCTTGTCTCCCAGTCTTGTCTCCCTTGATTATTTCTGCCTTGGGGTGGCCCTCGCTGTCTTGTCTCCGTTCATTCGCTTGGAAGACTGATGCGAAACATATTTTGCTCTCTGGGTGTTCTGCTGTTGCATTTTCTATACATATATAATTAGTCGAAATCATCTAGCTAAGTTGAGCATTGATCCCAGTATTCTCCTGCAAACTCTCACAGCACCCTCGGCTGTCGGCCATCTTTGAGCGATTGCAACTTCCTCGTAGCTGAATCTAAATAGTAATATTGTGATTTATTATTGTTATTATTATTATATATATATCTATCCCAAAAGTGGGTCAGGCCCAACTTGAAGTTTATTTCAAATTTCAAGTGATCCATTAATGGTTCTTGACTTGCATATTGTTTCCATGTGTATGTGTCGTTAAATTTGCAGCGCCCAATCAACCACACACAGAATCGGACCGGGATCAGCGCCGATGTTGTAGGAAGTCCCAACGCGACTACTTCGGGAAAAGGAACGCCAGAGTCTCTTGCAGGAGGTGCGCCCATGGCAGGAGAAGTCGATACATACTGTCAGCCCCGGATGAATAAACCATGGTTTATTAATTAGGGGGTACTCCCCAAATAGTGATAATCTAATACTTCAATGGTACCCCTCCAATTAAACAATCCAGGGTTGACATTGTATCCAATCTTGTCCAACGTATCCAGAACGAATGCATTTGTTTGAGTTGTTTCTCTTGTGACCCTGCAGATTGGGGTGCCCAAGATGCCTTTGAGATGTTCAGGGACTGGTCTCTAGGAAATCTAGGTAACAGTTCTGTGAAGAATCTGGGTATTTTTGCTCAAAATGTCTTGTGCAGGTTACCAGGGATACTGGAATTTGACTTTTCTCCTAGTTTGTTTCAAAGTTAGGCATGGTCTTATGTCACGCAGTTGAGCGTTGGTCAAATTCTCGGGGCCCTCCAGAGCACCCAAGACTACCCAAGTTGATTTGTTTCATGAGCCAAATTCTGAGGTGCTTCTGTGAGTCTTGGTTTGGCTATGGATAAAAACCCTGTTCCCCTGGCCCTAGCGAACATAGACTAATGAATAGCTGTTTAAATTGGATGTGTGTCCGCTTCCAACATATCTCAACTGTATGAATTTAGCAATCCCGATCTCCATCCAGCAGACTTGCGCACTAGGTCTCGCTGATGGAAAAGTTCAACTGGCCCACAATCATATCTCTTGAATGTGCATGGGAAAACCCGCACCTTGGACATCAATCCTCCAAACGTTCGGTACGTTTGTAAATGGGGCTTGGAAGGCCCCTGATATAGCCATGACCATGATGATAAATTTGAATCCCATTGTCAGATCAACCCAAACATGAGTTGTTTGCACTTGGAGAAACCAGAACAAGCAACTATAATGTTCTCCTATATAGGTCTCCCAGCGTTACCCAGATCCAATCTCCTTGACGGGAGCAACATGTTCGCCCTGCGGCTGTTTGAGTGAGTGTTGCCAGCCATGTTTGGTGGTTGTGTTCACGTTCAACATCTTTCAACAATTTTGGGATAATGTGGTAAACCCAATTTCATAAACCAAGTCAGACTTCTGTTGGTGCTATCAACCGTCCCCAACTGGGAGTTGTTTATAGCAGATGTTCCGCTCGCGACCAAGGCAACAAAGATTGCACTACATTGTCACTGGGCCCTGGGCAGACCAGTTGTGGTCAAGGTGATTGAGGTGGGTTGGCGGTGGTTTTTTGGCATTTTTTGGCCATAAATATGGAACATCACCGTTTTTTTATAGGCACATCATGGTAAAACATCTATCAATGGGCCATTTTCCCATAGCTATGTATTAAATTACCAGAAGGCATACAGACCAGCTATCAACAATGCATCCGGATGTTTTTGTTGCAGGCTATTTGGCATCCAAGATTAGTTATTGTTATGTGAATGCTTCATCATGCTTCAGCTGAAAACATTATCGTCGCCCAGTCCGAGACTGCAATACATATCCTTACATATCCTAATTTCGTTATCTATAAATTTGATTCTTGAATTTCACAGAAACACAGACCCGGTCTCCGTTTGTGCTTTTAAATAAGCCCTTGGATCCCAATCCTCCAAGCACTGAGGTGATGCCTTTCTCGGAGGGTGGATCCTTGAAGAGTCGGATCAGCCAAGCCCTACACGCAACGCTGAGCGACGCCACAGACGGCCCCATGGCGACGCGAAGATTTCTTGGGGATGACCGGTTACAGACAGAAGAAACCGCCCATGTATTTTCGAATATTAGAGACCTTTTTTATATATACATATATATGCAAAAGATAACATATATATATATATACATATTTTATATATATACACATAATCACACATACTTTTTTCTTTTTCAATATTTATGTGTATTAAATTACATGACCTAGACACTTCTCCCATCTCCAATGATTCGGCACTTTCCGATGCGGAGCTCCAGGCCCTACGTGTTCTCGGAGCAACTCTTCTTTGAGCACCAACGTACGTGTCTTGCTGCAAGGGTCACGTAACCAGAGGGCTTTTGAATGGCCGATTTCACTCAGAAAAAATGGACCTAAACCCCAACAAGAATGGGGGGAAAAATGGAATATTCATGGGGATTGAACGAACAAAGATGATTAATCGAACCTTATTAGGGACTTAACCAACAAATATGTGGTTGAACAAGATGTGAATGGGGTTTAGCCGGTGATAATGAGATAATCATGGGGATAAGTTGAGAATATATACCTATGTAAATCGCCGATTGGATATTTAATTGATGGATATTCATGGTGGAATTAACCAACAAAACGTGGGGGGTATTCAGCCAGCTAAAACATATTTTAAACGAATAGTAATATGTATCCCAAAACACGATATGCGTGTGTCTTAAAGTTGGGGATGCCCTCACATGGCCAGTTTCTGTCGAGATTATATAGTTGGTAGGAACTTGTATGCATATCATATTTATATATATATATATATGTATTTAATGATGATAAAACATCATTGTTGCTGGTGTGGCATGTTTTTGAAGCAATCCCATAGTGGTATGGCTGACATGGGGTCCATGAAATTGGATACCAATGAAACACCTCTTGTTCCTCGTGTTTGGAGAGTGTTAAACATATATTTTGGGTGTATTGTATAAATCCATTTCCATCCGTTTCCATATGAAATTCTGTAGAGCAGGTTGGGTGACAACAGGTGCCAGACAATTGGGTATGAAATGCCAACATTGATGGATACTTGCCCTGTTTGGGCAGTCATTCATGTACATGTACTGTACATGTTCAAGGCTACAACACCAAATCACCAAGTTGTTATGGAGTGAAACCTTGTCACTATACCGCACGAGTTTCTAACACAATTTGCCATTATTGTAGGTCTTGGCACCTGTCAGGAAGCGGTCCAGTTGGGGCCATGGCACGATTGTGACAGTTTGTTCCACAAAACATTTTTATACCCTGCAGTAAACTAACATAAATTTGGAACATCCAGCCTACGGGTTCTACTTGTTTCACGCAGGTTTTTGCGTGAAATTTCCGGGTGATTAATTCAATGAGATCTTCAGATGTTCGTCATGGTACTGGATTGTTTTAAAGGAAAAAATCCAGGAAAGAACTACAATTGACGGTGGAAACCATGGTTTCCGAAGGATACTTTAGATGTTCTCTTCAACCAATCCATTGACATCACTTTTGTTCTGAAGCCTTGTGCATATTTTTGGATTGCGCAAGACCTTGGCCTATGTAGTCAACCGCGGACTTAAACCGTGGTGGATTCATTCTGGAGTAATCCACCCAAAAGTCATTCATGCTCTTGAAACGGAACATCCCAATGCAACAAGCTAAGGTGTCATAATGATGTCATTCCAAATCTATGATCAGAGCTGCCTATTCAACCACCTTAACTTATCTTAGCAACTGATGTTTGTTTTGCTGATTCTTCATCATTCAATCATCCAATCTAGATAATCTAAAATCTAAAGTCAGATTTACCTTGGAAATGCTGCCGAATCATCCCATCCCCCTACCGTAGTCCCTTGATCTCGGCGCGCCGGGATCCACAAATCAGCGCCCAGGTGGACAACACTTGGGTGCGTGGTATGTGCAAAGCCTCCATGGCCTCAGTTTTTTGCACTACCACGGCGTCCTGCACAGAGATATCAAACCTGAAACTGGGATGCACTTGGAAATAGCGGAGAAGATTGGTTTGAATAGATAGTGAAACATCGGACTAGCTTATGCTTTAGGGATGGCTTATATGTAGAAACTATTGGGTTTAGTTCTAGTTACCCAAGGAGTCATCAGTCCAGCAAGAACTACGACGTTTTCGGAGATCACGGTTTTACCATGACGCTGCATATATAGCCTCATATATACAACCACTCAATGTCAGAAATGCGCAATGTTCATCCCTGTTCACTGTTCACAAGCATCAAATACTGCAACACAACCTCCAAGCCGAGTCTAACAAGCACATGAGCGTAGACGCCTTTTTTCTTCATGTGCGATTCCGACTCTTCACCTCCTCATTGAGCTTTCGCGCGCGCGCCATCTCATGAATCTTGCGGGTATCAGGGGCGCCAGCCTCGGTGCCATCCATCAGTTCATGTCCAACGGCCGAGGACAACTTGATGTTAGGTCACGGGGGTCTCAGTCTGCAGTACCTGGGCCAGGGTTTATGTTCGCAGGGGTTGAACATCACCAAAACCGATGTATAGCTGGATGATGTGAAAATTTGGGACATTTACCCACCCTTGTTTAGGATGATATGTTGTGACATGTGATGCTTATGGTGATTTATGGCATCCGCATTTAACTGTGATTATGTGGTGTTGGGGTAATGACAATCATGATGATTTCACCGCGCCCTCGTTGGGGCCGGTGTCCAAACGCCCATGGCTGCATCAGATCTTGCGACAGAATTTGTGTCAACCCAGGATTAACCAAACCCCAGCTTACAAACAGAAGAGGTCCAAAAAGTAGTGATTCTTGGAATTACACGTGGTACCCCACAATATTAAGGAATGGCTCTGGACCAAAACCCTGCTGGCCTAGTGGTAATCAAAATAGTAGGTAATAAATCATGGATATCCATTCCCCCAAATGAATGGGACCATAGGTTTTGACCCATCCCCAAATTGGAGGTTGATTAGGGTTGACATTCGCGATGGCGGGTCAGAGTTTTCAACAACGCTTAGATCGCTGAGGATTTGCGATCTGGGTAGTGCCATGCGATTGCCCGGCAAGGGTGACCAGGACTGCTATTTTGCAGGGATCCCCTATAGTTGCCGGCAAAGAAGATGTTTCCTGCTACCGTTCCCCCACACAAATCTATTGATGGGAGTTTTCCTAGCCAACCGATTGGGGATTTCACCGACCGGACGCGCGGGCAAGCAGCCAGAAAGTGGAGATTTGACCGAGTCGGATCATCGGCGTCACCAAATGGATGTGGTTTCAATAACTCCATCCCTACCTGGATGGGGACCAGTGGTTGGACAATAATTGACATATCTAAATTAACTTCCAAAACATTCCAAAACGACACCCTGGTGGAATATAGTGGATGGGATTATATCACTACGGGGTAAACTTCCGTTAATTTATGTTAAATTAAATCACATTGTTTGGTTGCAAATCCAATCTCCCACTTGGAAATCACCTTTAAACCCCACGTAATTTCCCATTATATCAATCCCATTTATACATTAATTATCAATAATTATTAATAATTATCTTAGTTGATATATATATATATATACAAATTGTGTAAAATGTTTAGTTTTATACAGTTATACATCCCATTTATAACTTTGGTTAATACCATTTATCAAATCCAACCGTGCTCAAGCTGCCCCAACAGCGTCCTTGAGGAGGCCTACGTTCAGGCGCCAGTGACCACGCCTCTCTACAGCGCCCCTGAGGCTAAGCTCAGCTCAATGGGCCATGGCGAATATCCATTAATACCACCCATAGGTCCCACAATTGTAGACATGCGACAGGGAGATAGATGGATATATATATATATATATATATTCATTTATATAGAGAGAGATGCACATAGTAGGCATAGCCTTTCACCCGCTAAGAATGAGGAATGATGGTTGATAGGAACCCCCTATATAAAGAGATGATAGTTCTGGGGATCACTGTTAGTGGTTTGAGGCTCTAATATACAGGTGTATAAATATATATACATACATATATATATATATATGTACATGCATACTTGAAGGGGACAGCCTGAGAGTGATCTATTAAAAAAAACAAATGTATATATATATATATACCTATATAGATGTGCATGTATATACATGTTTATTATATATTTATTATGCACATCTACCTATCTATAACAAGTTTCGCTGGCTTGCAGCCGCTCACTTTGAACGCTTCCTCGGAGGTGTCCAAGTGGAAAAGATGCTACATGGCGTCGGACATGTGGTCCCTAGGGGCTACCTTTTTCGAGGTCGTTTTTTGGGAACCTCAGGGGATCTCGGGGGGTTGGTGGGCCCGAGGCGGCCCTCACTTTGGGGGTTGACACATTTATTGAGTTTTGGGTGGGTGAACTGAGAACATTCATAGAGACCCACCAGGCCTGGATGATGAAAAATCAACGATTCAGCAATTCAAAGCAGAATTTGGCCTCCGATGAATGGTTTTGGGGGCCCTTGTTGGTGAAGAGCATATACAATTGCCTTTTGGGTGACTTGGAAATGGAACATGCTCCTTCAACTCCACTTTCCAATTCGGAAAATCATTCTATAGATTAATAGGATGTTCCACAATCTACTCAACACTCAGACAGATGGTTTAATTACATACTGCACATTTGAGCCACTAGAAAAATTTTACAGTCGATAGATGCTTTACCCCCACTCCTCGGAGATAGCGCTGCAGAGAGAGAGAGAGAGAGAGATTGTACGGGCAATACTTGCAGCAGGAAAAAAAAAAATATATATATAGAAAAACCCAAACAACACACACAGGAAACACATATGCCCAATCGATTTTTGCTCATGTTGAAACCAGCAACTTGATAATTAGGGATTAAACTTGATAGGGAATGTAGAATATGATTGTGCCTGAAAATTGGGCAAGACAAACCCATGTGAGTCTTTCTGACAATAGGGCACCTCAAAGTTTGGCATGGTTTATCATTAATTTCCTTAAAGTGTAAATGTTTACAAACACACCAAAGCATCATTTTGGTGGTTATTATTTGAGGAATATGCCCATGAAGTATCCCATAGAATGGTATTCCACCAAATTTGTACTGGCTCAATCCTAGATTCTTGGTTTCCAAATGGCAAGCGCTGATCCACACAGGTGATCACTTTGCAAGGCTTGGCGCCTGGAGGAAGCCTGCAGGAGCTCAACAGGGTGGTGCCTCATGATTAGCGAAGTTGGTTTATCACTCCAATTTCACTAGGCTTCATGAGGGGGTTATACCGACCTAGTGGGGATTACAATGATTACAAAGCGGCAAGCATAACTGGGGCTATCACCTTGCAGAACATTTTTAAAAATCTTGCAGAACAGTTACAGCCGATGCTAGGGCCGGGTGACCTGGTGATGAATATGTTCAGCCGAGGAGCCTTGCAGTTGGCTCGATGCTCTCGCCGAGTCTCTGGAGAAAGGCTATAGGGGAGCCGCGCTGGTCACAGCGGATGCGGACGTTGGTTTACCTGGTTTGATTCTACAAACATCCTATTTCTAAGGATGCTCCTCACAGGGACACTGTTGGAACATTCCATAGAAATCATGATAATTCCATACAATTGCTGTATATTGTATATTTCATTACTATTCGTTGTTTGTTTTATGTATTTTGTGTCATTTTCGTTTTTGATTTTTTAATATAGTCATATTTTTTTTAATTTGTTTTGTTGTTAATTTTGGATTGGTTTTCTTTATATTTTTTGATTGGGTTTGTTTAGTGTTTTTTGACTCTTTGAGTTTTTTTGGCAAAGAATAACCATTTTCAGGAGTAACCCTGTTTGGGAGTAGGAGTAGGCCAAGGCTCTTTTATGAAACCAGTGGGATTTTCAACGATGTTCATGCAGAAATTCACGATGGACCGATGATGGACCAATGCATGGATCGATGGATTTGTTTTGTTCCCTTAAACTTTAAAGACCAAACCGTTCAAGATACTCTAAAGTCTAAAGGTTTGATTCACAAATAATGAGGAGTAACAATCCATCAAATGGGAACATCCTACAAGGAGGACCCCCAGTTGCCTTTGTTGGTTTATAAAATTCTACAATGGAACGCTAGATGTATCCACCATAAAGCCAACCGTTCGCCTGTTAAACAGTAGCCCAGCTATGTTTCCCAACTTACCTATTGTTTGAGGCCCCTCCTTGCTGGATTGGTTGCAACCACCGGATTGGACAGTACATCCCCAAGATCTGCCATTGAAGGCAACCTAGACAGCCATCAGCCATCAGTCATCATTGAATCCCCGATATCACAAGCTAAGCTTAGTATAAGTCCCAACAAATAAACCTCCCAACAGATTAATTTACATATGGAGGTTTCCTGAAATAGCGGTACCCCCAAATCATCCATGTATAGATGGATTTTCCATGAAATGAACTATCCAGCTATTGGGGTACCCCCAATTTAGTACACCCCCATATATATGTTAACCCATTATTAACCCATCAACCATGGTATGAACTCCTCATGGCTTCGCTCGGATCCTGCATCCACCATTCACCAGGCTCGAGTGACGCCACAGGGGAGCTTCAGAAACAGCTGGAGGACCTGTTTGTGGAGCGACGTAAACAGGTCGTTGAAGTTTCTGTTATATGATTCATGGGTTATTACGGGTTATTTTGGGTCATGTATGGGTTATGATCGCTTTGATTGGGTTCAACATTGTTATATGATTTATATGCTGTTATTTTCTTATTGTTGTATGTTTTGATATTCCATCACCTTAATTTCAAATACCCCCTATATAGATAGTTTCCAATATGCGATTTCATCCCCTACATCCACCACCATGGTTTCTGTGGGTGTATGAATGGGGGGAATGTGCGTTTTTTTTTTTTTATTAATTATTTTTTGACTTTCATTGGATCTCATTGTTGTTTCTTGCTGTATGATTTGTTGTTTGTTTACACTTAATCCAATTCCCCTAATATTAAGCATCCCCTACATGGTCCCAACTATGTAAAAGCTAAAGAAATCTGACTCAATCATAGCGTTTGGGGGAAGAGATGGTTGTTAGATGTGTCTTCACTTTTTTTCACCCAGGTTTCACCTATGCTTTTTTGCTACGCCGTTTGCTCTTGCAGGAGCTGAATACACTCGCAGGCTCTCCGATTGCAAGGGCCGTCATGAATCACACCCAATATCACAATGAATCACAGACATGTTATATATATGTTTGAAGATTTTTGGGCTATGTTGTTATCTTTGTGGTTGAGGTTATGCATGATATTACTTGTTGTGATTTGTTTGTCATTGCAGTAACATCACAATGAAAATCAAAATGAATAACATAACCCGATTGATCGTACAGTATGCAATATATGATGTAATATGAATATATATGAGTCCCATCTTAGTCATGAACATATTGAAGTTTTATTTTTGTATGATGGAAATATAGGTTGTAGTGTTCCATGTGTAACACTACACAACTTACACATGATGTGGTATGATATCCATATTTTGTTTTTCACACGTATATATATATGTGGTTGGTGGTTTCAAACATGTTTTTTCCATAATATATGGGATAATCCTTCCCATTGACTAATGTTTTTCAAGATGGTTAAAACCACCAACCAGATATATATATATATATAGATAGATAGGCTCCGCAATGTTGGGTTTGTCACATTACCTATCATCATATAATTTGTCGGCCTATGTCCAAATTCTGGCTAATAGTTATTCGGGTGAACATCCACCTCAATACCTGCGTGCTTGTGTGAAGACATGGTTTCGATTATATGTGCTGGAAAACAACTCCAAGGAAATCACAACATGCACCCCATACATACACCGCAGTTGCGGCGATATATGTGATTGTCGAAGGAAGTTTAGAAGTCAAACTTCCGACAATATGGACAGATGGAAAAGCAGAGGTGGGAAGGGTCGGGGCGGGGAAGAGCCGAAGAGAGAAGATCAGAGAAGAGAAAGACTGAGAAGAAAGAAGAAGAAGGTGTGCGAAAAGGTAGGAAAGTCGCGATTCATTCTGTTTTTCCAATGATTTGTGGCTCCGGAGGGTCGAAAAAGTAGGCTCGCTAAAGCGAGGGGTGCGGAGCCATGTGGCCAGATGAGGGATGAAAAATTGCACGCCGTTGTGGCGCGAAGCATATTTCCAAGTCAACATGAACAAAACACACCAACGTCGGACGACTTTTGGAAGTTGAGATGTCGAAAAAGCGCACGCCATTGTGGCACGAAGCACATTTCCAACTCAAAATGTACAAAGCACACCGGGTTCGGAAAAAGTACAGATGGAGCGGAAAAATCGCAAAACACATTGGCACGAGGCCGTCAGCTCTGCGCTCAACTTTCCATTTTTGAAGGAAGTCTCGCAGAATAGCTTCGTTTTTGATGTTGGCAACTTAAAAAATAGGAAATGTCGCAGACTTGCTTTGTTTTTGATGTTGTCAAGTGCAAAAACTGAGGAAGTCTCGCTGAATTGCTGCGTGTTTGATGTTGTCAAGTTTAAAAACTGAGGAAGTCTCGCAGAATAGCTTCGTTTTCACGCTTGCAGATAGATAGATAGATAGATAGATTAGATAGGTTAGATAGATTAGATAGATTAGATAGATATAGATAGATAGATAGATAAATAGATAGATACATAGATAGATAGATAGATAGGTAGGTAGCTAGCTAGCTAGCTAGCTAGATAGATAGATAGATAGATAGAGATATAGAGATATAGATAGATAGATAGATCGATCGATAGATCGATAGATAGATAGATAGATCGATTAGATCGATTAGATCGATTAGATCGATTAGATCGATTAGATCGATTAGATAGATAGATAGATAGATAGATAGATGGATGGATAGATAGATAGATAGGTAGAGAGCTAGAGAGATAGAGAGATAGAGAGATAGAGAGGTCGAGAGATAGAGAGATAGAAAGAGACTCAGACAGCTACACAGATAGACAGATTGCCAGATAGACAGACAGATAGATAGACAGATAGACAGATAGACAGATAGACAGGTAGACAGATAGACAGATAGACAGATAGACAGATAGACAGATAGACAGGTAGACAGATAGACAGATAGATAGATAGATAGATAGGTAGATAGATAGATACAGAGAGATAGATAGAGAGAGGTAGATAGAGAGAGATAGATAGATACATAGATAGGTGAGACTAGATTAGATAGATAGATAGATAGAGAGATAGATAGACAGATACACAGATAGACATATAGACAGATAGATAGATAGATAGACAGATAGACAGATAGACAGATAGACAGGTAGACAGATAGACAGATAGACAGATAGACACATAGACAGATAGACAGATAGACAGATAGACAGGTAGACAGACAGACAGATAGACAGATAGATAGATAGAGATAGATAGATAGATAGATAGATAGAGATAGAGAGATGGATAGATACATAGATAGGTTAGACTAGATTAGATTAGATTAGATAGATAGATACATAGATGGATAGATAGATAGATAGATGGATAGATAGATAGATAGATAGACAACTGCAGCTGCTTGACGCCACACTACAACTACAACTTCAACTACAACTACACTACCACTACAGCTACCAATTCAACTACACTTCAACTACAGCTACAACTCAACTGCAATTACCACAACTACAACTACAATTACAAGTGCCACTGCAACTACACTACAACTACAACTAAAGTTACAACTGCAACTACAACTCCTACAACTATTGCAACTACTACAAGTAGTACAATTAAGACAGCTACAACCACAACTACAACTATAACATTAAACAACAACTCACCTCTCCTATAGTGTCCTATCCTTGAAACTTCCGCCAGGGCCTTGTGCAGTACTACTGGTATTTCTATCTAACTACTTATGTGTATCTTAATATGTGTATACGTTAGCGCTTGTTTTTGGAACATGTCAACGCCTTGAGATTATTTGCATTATCATGCGTTGTCATCCCCTTCACTAACACCTACTTTGCTATGAGTTGGGGGTTGGAAGAGAAGGTCCCCAAGAGAAACAAATCTCAGGGTCTATGTTAGTTTGGAGGTGGTCAATTGGGTAAATCCAAGAAATCCGACTGAAATCATGCACTAATTGATGCTGGATTGGCAAACGATGGTAAATCATGATTTCTAAAGGTTAAATTTCCATAGATGTTCCCAGTTTTCTTCCTTAGCGTTTCCTTTTAACTTCCTTATTTAACTTCAAATCCCACTTTTTGTTGGTCACTATCCTCACCTGTGTCGAGGCATCTCTGGGGACTACGACTTTCACGGCCATGGCGAATTGCAGGAGACGACGTTGGCAGGGTGAACAAAAAACCACGGTGGGAAATAACCCTGTATATGTGTAATGAAATTATATATATAAATATATTTTTATTTATTTAGTTATATTTAATTATATATATATATGTGTGTGTGTGTCATATGGGTGGAAGTCAACTTATCAGGCCCGGAGCAAGGTCGAGGACCACACCTGTTCCATACCCCTGTTCCATACCCCCGTTCCATACCCCCGTTCCATACCTGCTTGAAGGATCCGGCCCATACTTTGTTCCATAATTACTTCTGTTCCATACGTTGAACATGCCTAATCTTATTCTATTTTTGTACACACATACATGAGCACACATACATACATGGTTGCATACATGCAAAGATACGTTTCCTATGCTGTGTTGGCAAGCCTGTGCCTGCAGCACTGACAGCTGCTGCCCACTTTACCACGGCTTTATTGCGTGATGGTAGGGATGTGCTTGGCTGCTTCCAGCTGACAGTCTAACTCCTTCTCAACTTGCACCACTTACAGTTGCTTCCCACTCTGCGCAGCTGTGCTGTATGATGGTAGGGGCGTGCTTGGCTGGTGACCCATCCCTCCTTCTCAACTTGTGGCAGGTCTGTGCTGCACCACTTGCAGTTGCTGCCCGCTGTGTGATGGTAGGGATGCGCTTGGCTGCTGTGCTACTTTCGCTCCAAACAGCCAATTCTGACAAAGATGTGCTGTGTGGTGGCGCTGTTCCATACCCGGACCGGCCATGTACTACCCCCTGACCCAGCCCCCGGATGAACAAATGGCAGATATACTTTCATGTATTGCGATGTTTTCACATAGAGTGCTCCTAAGCTATCATCCTTTGTGCATGGGAAGCAGTCATGGGTATGGGAACCCAGAGTCTTGCTAGGGGGAGACGCAATCTACCCCATGGGGACCTTCGAGTTTTAAGGAGTAGGCGGTGGGACCTGCGTGACAGGTCTGAAGCTGAGTGGACAGCTTCACATGGTAGCCAGTGTGCCGGTTGTGTCCTAGCTAGTGCACAAACACTAGCATTCAAGGCAAATCTGCATTGAACAGGTGTACAAGAACGTCGTGCAGATGAGAAGTGAAAAAGACCTGCAGCTAGCATGAGTAGCTTAAACATGCATATCTTTGAAATTTGCATTTATATTTTTAACTATAGATATATATATATATATATAATTAAATATATATATATATATATAGAAAAATATAGATGTATAGCCTATATTTCACCACACTACAAAGGTCAGGAAAAAGACCAGTTACGAAGCTCCTTCGTTCCATACGCCTGGAACACCGCGGAACGTTCCATACACAATTTTGGCTCACAACCATACATATACTGTATATATATATGTAGATCTATGTATGTACAAAATATTTAATACTATTTTTTTTAATATATATATATATATAT
>Ga0126342_10008693_pt1 | contig 18202 bp, 13 predicted proteins | sample Cyp1metagenome_FD_92528 | JGI IMG/M metagenome (GOLD analysis project Ga0126342, IMG submission 92528) | Coral microbial communities from Lord Howe Island, Old Settlement Bay, Australia - Cyphastrea 1 metagenome | ecosystem: Host-associated > Invertebrates > Cnidaria > Coral ... | reverse complement strand
TGGCAGCCATTCCTTCCCCATGGTACTTGCTGGGTGAAAGACACTTGTCTTTTCACTTTGAACCAACTACCTTCAGAGCACAGCTTTGATCCCAAAAAAGTTGCGGATTCATCTTGAACACTAACTATAGTTACTGGGGCTTATAAACCAACTTATAACTGGGGGGCCCTACATTGTAGGGATAATAATGGGATACAAATCACGTCATGGGGATCATTTTTCTGGAATATCAATGGATATGGCCTCCAGCTTTTACATAGATGTAGACAATAAACCCACTAGATCATTTTCCGAACAGGTTTCCCCATGTTTTTTCCACGTTTTTGTTGTATGTTTACCCCAGATAGACAGTTGAATTGGTTAAACTGCCGATTTCCAGCAGGAATATTTGGCTGCACCGCCATATCTAGCATGGGTTTATCTAACTCGATGCTTGACCAACGTTTGTGTTGTGTGCCACTATTTGGGAAACCTTGTGTAATAAATTCAAAGGTTCCCTTTCAAAAGTCCTTCCCCATGTCTGAGCTAGTGTGATTTGATGTGCTTTGAGTTTTCCCGTTGCTCCAGCTCTATTGACATGCCTTTCACACATTTCCACACCCTCTTCTGTTTGGATCTTCCATTGCACTTTTGTGACATAGACTCAGACTCAAGACATCATATTATTGTAATAGTACAACATATTACTTATATAATACATATATATATATATATATATATATATATATTTATTTATATTCATATATGATCTTATATGTGTGCGTGTACATGTTTGTTTGTGTATCTATCCCATGCTATTCCTGTACGGTATATTCACTTGCACTTACATTCATTTACCAGCCACAATATATCCAGTCTAGGTAAATCTACCTTGGGATATGCTATGATAGACTCCAATTCATCCAGCAGCCAGGCACCAGCAAAATCACATTCTGAATATTGGACCCCATCTACATGATTTGTAGGACGTATTCACATGAAAACCCAAGTATATAGTATATCAAGCACATTACTCTCCATGATATGAATTTGGCGATAAAATATAACCCATATTATCATATATACGTGATTGTCCCATATGTTCAACATAAAAAGTTAGGATGTCCCATTAATGTGGGCAACCCTGGCTGTCATAAACCTACCATTTGGGGATGGTATCAATCCCAGCTATAAAATGGTGATTTCGAGGATATGCAATTGGGTTTACCACATTTCCATCCACATTTCCGGTAAACCTTCACGGCATCGACCCAGTCAGCATCGGGCAGGTTGATGCGGAAGACTGTGAAAACAGCCAGCCCCTTTTTGTAGCAGTTCATCCGATCATCCTGGAGCCACAACAAAGATTGGTTTCTTTAACGGATATCATGTGGTACCCTCTGGTCAACTAACATAACTATGGAAAATCACCATTGTTTAAGGGAAAACCAACTATAAATGGCAATTTTCCAAAGCTATTTTGACATAACCAGAGGGGATTCACCCAATGCCACAGTCACGATCCCCAGTCGTCATCACCTGGCCATCCCCTGGCCATCCATTGGGGGGCCATCCCCAAATGGTAGGTTTCTTGGCATCATAGCTGTTGTATAACTTACTGTACTTTAAGAACAGTGGAACTCAATGATAAATTCAAGATATATATATATATAAATATATATAAATATGTTACAACCTATCAATTGAACCCATTAGAAGCACTGGATCTTTGCCACTGACGTCAGCCCGGAACCCATCCTTTGCAACGAACATCTCCCAAACTGGGTCTGATCGTCTTGGAAATTGCCACCTGTTTTTTTCCGCATGAATCGGAAATGGCCAGGTGTAGATTCTTTGTTGGTTCCTTCGATTGGCGTCATAACTGGGAACTTTCTCCGAAGCCGCCATAAACAAACAACACACATGCAATCCATGCAATATGGCGGCTCCCAACTCATGTGCGTTTGGTTTATGATACCCCTTTATTTGTATATGATATAATATTTACATATATACACGATATATATGATATATATATATATATATATAATAAACTATTTTTGATATATATATATATATATACACGATATGATATGATATTTATATAATATGATATATATATAATATTTATATATATGTGTATATCTGATGTATATATATATATATACATTTGTATACAATGACCCCTAGTAACATCGGTTTTACCAACTTCGCTACTTGCGGGACTATGGTGCACCACCTGGTACCTTCCAAGTCCTGTTATCTGAGGTCTTTAAGTAAGGGGAGCGCCTTGGCAGAACTATCAGGATATGATGCGCCAAGGTCTCTTGCAAATTCGGCCCATTTGGCTATTATTGTTTTTGAAATTGGCATGAATACAGTGGGTTCAGCAAGGGATTTGTACCCCCCGATGCTCACCAACATGGTTTTGTGTGGTGTAATGTCTGAATGCATCTATGTCTGAAGGATCTGTCGCTATGTGTATAAATATATATATATATATGTTTGTTTCCCCCCTTGATGGGTTAAATTAAGCCTAGCATGACCCCATTGACCCCATGACCCCAGGGCAATGACGCCATGGGCATCTTCGCTCAATGGGTTTCAACCCTTGGGATGATGGTATCATGTGTCATTAAACATGGAATATCATGGAATCCCTGTATAAATGGATTTTTTTCTGGATGACACCGGTAGGTAAGTCCAGCCTGTTCCAGGGGCGCTGGCAGCTTGAACAGATTTTGGTGGACCGAGAGAGCCGGCCCTTTGCTGTTCTGAATCGCGACGCCAAAAAAACGATATGTGATACTCATTGTCAATCCAAACTCTATATATATATATATATTGACTTTAGAATAAGTATTTTGGAGTTTAAAAAAAACATTGCATTTGCATCACCAAGATCCACTCCAAGCGAAACTCCATATCCCTATGGCCCGCCACTTCGTCCGTTTCTCGCTGCAGTGACGGACAACGCGGTGGTGAACAAACTCATGGCCGAACATCGTCAGGCCAAGGCCATGGCCACAAGCCTGGCCGCTGGGCGATATCAGTTGTTGTTGGTGGTTTTGAGGACTAATGTGGTTAAATGGAAAATCCCATATTATTGATACTGTCATATATGGTTAATATATGGTTATTATATGGTTAATAATCGTCAACAGTAATATTCTATAATTATATATGGTTATAATAATGATTGACCATGTGGGTAAAAGAAAATGTCATAAACCACCCATGACTGGGAATGGTAAGTTTATACCACCTATAAAAATGGTGATTTTCCTGGGGGATGGTTTGCAAGTGGCATTGGTTTACCAACATTATGACTCCATCGATAAAATCCACATGACATGGGGGCCATTTAGGGCCTTGCCCTGCCCAAGGATCTGCTGTGGCAAAAGGGGAAGTGGCACTATGCGCAAGGACTCTGTAGGCGTGCGGAGTTTCATGGACGGAGACCCAATTGGTGATATGTGATGACACTAATTGGTACATTACTAGCAATAATCCAACCCCTGGTAAAGTATAATACTTCTTATTTTTTGGGAGGTGGCTGCGATACCTCACAGGCAAATTATTTAGATTGATAATGATGTGTAATCACCATTCTAAGTTGATAGAATTTCATGGGGACATGATTGAATGCAGACTGACATTCAATGGATTCGTTGAAGGGACATTTACAGTTGAAACCATGCACGCACTTGTCCAGTATAGTATAGAACCAACAAGTTTTGCAGTTCTAGCTTTTTGGATGTAGTGTGCCAGAACTACCCTCTGGTAAACTAACATAGCTATGGAAAATCACAATTGTTAATGGGAAAACTCACTGTAAATGGCCATTTTCAATAGCTATGTTAGTTTACCAGAGGGTCTATGAAATTAAATATTAACCATGGAATTATTCGTTCTGTGTGCGCGATTGGGTTGACAAACCCGCCGACCTTGCACGTTTTCGGAACTTAAGTGACATAAACAAGGAATCTTTGAGTGGTCTACCGTCGTTGGTATATTGCGGTGACCGCATTTCCGGTTACAGTTATGGCCATTTATTAGTTATAACTGGTTATAAGTACTTATAACTGGTAAAGGGCCATAACTGTACCAATCATGAACGAACAAATGGGCATTGAATACTCCGAAGGAGATACAATTAGCAACAATGAAGTATGACGGACACACAGCCCATATGCAGGTAGACATACCAGGACTAGACCATACTATACCATATCCGCAGAAGTCCAAAAAGTCTGCAAGACACCCCTATATATGTAGTTTAAAAATATATATATCATAGACCTGGGTTTGTTTAAACATATACAATAGTATGATATACCCTCTGGTGATTTAACATAGCCATGGAACATGGCCCATAGAAATAGATGGTTTACCTATTAAAAATTGTGATTTTCCACATTTTGCAACCGTTAAATAACCAGAGGGTATCTACAGTTATGGCCATTTATTAGTTATAACTGGTTATAAGTGGGATTATACATTTTATAAATGGGGTTTTCTTAGTACTTATAACTGGTATTTCGGGCCATAAGTGTATCTATCTGAGAAAAAAACGATGGTTTCCTTCATGTCATCATCTCCAGGCGCATCGTGGAGTCGCCCATCTTTGAAGCCGTGCTGTCGGTGGTGATCTTTGACGCTCGGAGGGGGACTTCTTGGAGAATGCCAACGGCTTTTTTTAATGGGAAGGACATGGGAAAAAGATGGGAGAAACATGGAACCATATGGGAAAATCATGGGAGTATATGGGAAAACCCACTATAAATGGATGTTTTAATGGGAAACTGATGGAAAACCCACTATAAATGGATGTTTTAATGGGAGAATGATGATGGGTTTGATACTGCCAAATTCTCCGAAAACGGAAGCGTTTTTATCAACAGGTGATGCGGTATAAGCAATGAACATGGTATGTGTTTATCAACAAAGCATGGTGGGTTGACCAGCGACACGTGGGATGATTGAGGGGAAATATCTGGAAACTATGGGGCTGGGAGTGAGTGGACTACTATTGATTTATGCAGAATATTTGTATTATGATTGATCATTTTGAAGAAAAGTTGTGACCACCAACTACTAGTAGATAGTTTGACTGATTATTCATTTGTTGGGCCGCCAAAGCACCATTTTGTCAAACGAAAATTTGATGATTTATCAATCCACCTACTGTAATATTATGGAGGTTTCCTGAAATGGGGGTACCCCCATTGTAAATTTATAAACCATCCAGCTATTGGGGTACCCCCATTTATGGAACCCCCCATGTGTTTTATACACACATCTATCACATGTGTGTTTTTTTCAGTCCCTGACATGATGGTCCAGGACCATCATGGACATCCCTTCGTCCTGAGGTGAATGCTATCACCATCGGTATTGAGGCGGATATGAGCATTCAGAATGATGAAGAAGAGATGACATGGTCATTGTCCCTTGGGCTGTTGGGGTGTTGGCACGGTTGGATACGCTTGGGGCATGGCATCTGGGTAAATTATAACGACCTCACTGCGACCTCACTGGATTTATGGTCAGTGAGGGGAATCATCCCAAAATGGCCTTATTTCAGGTTAGTGAAATATTATAATTTACCCAGATGGCATGAATGAAAATAGCATTCTGTGAGATTCTGTGAGAAAATCGGAGATTTTTTGCCGGAGTCCATAAATGGGCAACATTTACCATCTGGTAAATAGACACAGACCCTGAAAATCACCAATCCCTAATGGAAACTAATCTTCCAACCCCTATCTGCCAGGACCTATCTTAATTTACCAGAGGGTAAAATGCTCATTGTCCCGATGAATGCGAATGGAATCCGGAAATCATACGGTAAATGCTATCTAAGTTGGTATCTAATGGTATGCCTCCGTAACAAAATAGAAATCATAATGATGATATAGGATATATAGCTTGAATCATGTGGATTCAGGGTGTGTCCAACAGGGAATTCATCCAGAGTATATGGCAATGTTGATAGGCATAGTTCGTAATTCATAATCAAGTAGTGGATTCAGGGGCGTCCAATGTTGAGGCAAACCGGCAAACCCATATGGGTAAAGCTTGGAGAGCTAGTTTAGTAGGTGTGGTGCTTCCTAACCAGCTCAAAAATTACAATCCTGTCCGAACCAGCTAGAAGTGTTATTGTTTGACTAGGACAGGGTGACAGGGTATCTTGAAACAATATGCCACCAGGAATGAACTACAGTGGGTTATCCCAGGAAGGCAACAGCGGTGGAAGAGACCTTGATCCCCAACACATTGATCAGCAGTGATGACATCACCCATACCATACCCAAATGCTGGTTGCCTCAAGTGATTGACCCTAATGGCCATTCCAGGATCCGATTTATTGGAGGTACCAACCATATATAAGGCCTATATAAGGCCTATGTAAGGGAATATCCCCACAAAATATGGCCTGAAAAATGGTACAGTAGCTCCATTTTAGGATCCTGGAATTCCCATTGACTATATGTTTGATGACCTAGAGATGGCGAGAGTAGGGCTGAAATGAGCAACTTGGGGATGGAGGCTGCAACCCTTTGACCCGTCCCAATTGAGATGAATATATCATAATTTATGTTCATCATGGATTGGAACCACCAAACTCTTGAAGATCGTCAACAATATTGGGTATCTTCTGGAATAGACTCCAGCAACTGGCAATGGAAATTCAACACTATTCAACACTTCCAACATTAAATCGCCATGCAAAATGACGATTTTCCGGCCATGCTTGATTCCTGTTAGAACAACTGAGGATCGTGGAGGTTCTCTTCTTGGTGATCTACATTCTGGCTGCTTGATCCCAACATCGTTTCTTTTTTTGGGGTCAAGATACTTGGGAGTCGGTTGGGGTTATTAATGGACATAACTGAGTATAACTGGTACAACTCACAACCCAAAGGTACGTTGGGATAATTTGATACTGTAATATCTGATATAACCCCCGCAACCATGTTGACATTAGTTGACATTATCCACTTATAACTGGAACTGCACTCACAAGAAGGGATTTGCGATTATTTGGCTTTTTCCCATGAGTCAATCCACCACTGGAGGAATTTACTGGTGATAGTTTTACCCTTTTATTTGAATGGACGTCTCGAACAACTCGAAGGTTTCGGGCGGGTAAAGATGGATATTTTTACTCCCAGGTTTTGGAAGGTGAACATGGGCTGTTAATGGCCATCGACCCATCACCATGTCACTATGTGATGTTGATGGAGGAAACACACGGTACATTTTTAGTATTCTTTAGTCCTTTACAGGGACTTGCTAGCTTTACCTTTACCAACAAAACTCAATTCAATTACTGTATATATAGCTTGTGCTGACTCTGGCAACAAGTTGGCGCTTGGCTGGCGTCACTATAGTTTACTTTTTATTTTCAATCGCAAAGGGAGGGTGCTGCAAGAAAAACAGAAGTTGTTTTTTTTAAATCATATAGTAGTCCTATATATATGGATATCATCTATAGATATCTATAGCACTGTAGTTACTTTCCATAGTTTAAACGTTTAAGTGTTCTTCACACATTAAAAACCATTTCACCTCAGGCAGGGGATGTCTGCCCAGGAGCTGATTATCCGCTTGGTGGCCAACAAGTGGCGCCTCAACAGCACATGGGGGACCTATGTTGGACGTGGCTACCCATGGCTACCCCCATGGCTCATCCAAAACTGAAGCATTTACTGTAGAAACCTGTTGGGACTTGGGGATCCCTCATTTTAAGAAATCCCCCATATATGTATATGTCTAGATAGATAGATAGATAGATAGATAGATGAGGTTTTACTTGGAAAATAATCTGTAAATAATAGATTTCCCGGTGCCATGCTTAAGTACCAGAGGGCAATGTGACAAATTTAAACATCATTTGCATGCGCTTATGGATGTCCAGGATTGTATATCATGAGGGGTTGTCACGTTGAGCCATTAGGAGATATGGTGGATATTATGAAGCTCAACTCTGGTTTGACATCTGGTTTGACATATAGATAGTCAAATTTGCCTGCCACCAGCCACTACTGAGCAACTGATAACTCAGGACGGCAGGAGCACAACATGTCAGTAGTTCCTTTTTATAGAAAAACATTGTGTAATTTAACGTAGATATGGAAAATCACCATTTTCAATAGGCAAATCATTTGTAAATGTGTCATTTTCCATAGCTATGTGAGTTTACTGAAGGGAGTCCCTAAAAAAAAAACACAATTGATACCAGTCTTTTCGGCCAAACGCAACCCGTTGACCAAGAAGGGGGCCAATAAAGTGACCAACGATGGATAACTTACAAATTAGTTTTTATGCTGGATTCATGCACATGTCTATAATATGGGGATTGGTCAAAGCCATGCAAATCCTATTACTGTATTGCCATTTTAATATTTTTGGGAATCAACATCCATTAACCAGCTATTTTAGGGTATCTACAGTATCTACAGTTTTGACCCATAACCCTAAAAATATGTATATATAATATACACATAAGATCACATAGATTGAGAAACCAAGGGGCTATGGTCCATATATCTATATATATATATATATCCTGGTTGGTGGTTTGGAACATGGCTTTTATTTTCCATTCAGTTGGGAATGTCATCATCACAACTGACTTTCACTCCATGTTTTTTCAGAGGGGTAGGTTGAAGCCACCACCCAGTCTAGATTAATGATTATTGGTTATTAATGGTGGATCATTCTTATGGTTATCATGGTTATTAAAAATCACCACCACTAAAAATAACCATTCATGGTGGTGATGAATGGTTATTATAATGGGGAAATCATTTGTCAATATTATGCACCATATAATAGCCACGTATAAACCATATTATTAAGCATATAACAACCATATATAAACCATATTATTAACCATATAATAACCATATATATATATGTACATTTCACCATTTCGAGAATCGCTGGTTTAACGAGGCGCTGCTTTCGAGATCCCTGGTTCATTTTCGACTTCGTCTTGGTCACGGTGTCCCTTCTGGGCCAGGTCATCGGCGCTGTGGCCAGCTTTCCAGCGGTGATCCAACAGGTGCACGGCCGGGTTTGGGATCATGGGGGCATCATGGAAGATGATAGGAAAACAATAGGAAAACAATAGGAAAATGGGAAAATCGTAGGAAAACCATAGGAAAACCATGGGAAAATGGAGGTTTACCCTCTGGTAAACATACAAAAAGCTATGGAAAATGACCATTTATAGTTGATTTACCTACTAAAGATGTATGGATAATGGGAAAATATTGGGTTACCCTCTGGTAAACATACAAAAAACGATGGAAAATCACCATGCTATCAATGGGTAAATCCACTATCTCGACTGGGCCATTTTCAATAGCTATGCTAGATTACCAGAGGGTACATGTGCTAGAAGTATTTATAAGCTGGAATTGCATAATTATGTATATTATAGGCATATTAAATACACACATATATATATATATATACATGTGTGTGTGGGTTATGTTAGTTAGATGGATATAATTAGGAATATATTGGAATGACATGGAATCCCATCAAAAAGCATACCCCCAGTAAACATACAAAAACTTTGGACATTCCATGAACATTTGATTTTTTTAATGGCTAAGTTGGTTGCCGGAGGGTACACTTGTTGCAAAAGATGTTTTTAAAACTATGTTTGTTATAATGATTTACATTCGATTCAGCTATATGTGTCAAAACCATATAGTGTAAGTAAGCAATATGGTGATATGACTCAGCAACTGTTACACATCGCTAAACAAAAACGGCTTGAACATGGTTGAGCCGATTTGTTTCTTCGACATTGAAATGCAGCAGGGATTGGATACGATGGACCTCTTGGCCCAGCCCAGGTGTTGATTCTTCGTGCGTTGCGCTTGCTTCGGGTGATTCGAGCCTTGCGGATGAGCCTTTTCGCAGTTGAAGTCAGGATTTTCATCATTAATATGCTAACATGACTGGGGAAAAAAATGATGGGATCCCTGGCACACCATATATAGCAGCACCATGGATCCTAATTATGGGGGATGGTAGAGCATCGATGGGCCATATTCATCTGCAAAGAGTGGCAGAGCAACCCGCGAAAGAATTGAACAAAAACAATGCTATCTGTTCTTAAAAAAACTGTGATTCTACTTTTCTATTTTTGTGGTGTTGCTATTCTATATCGGTAAAAATGTCCGAGTTGCCTGCAGGATTGCATGACCTGGACCGTTATTTTCATATTATCCTACTCATTTTGTGTGAGTGGTAGACATGTATAGAAATGTGAAGTGATTCAGGGAGGGACTGAAAATAGAACATGTACTAAGCAATTGTTGCAACATGATAATGTCTCCAGATGTTGGATGAAACATTCTTTCACTCTGGCTGGATTGATCCCGAGTGGAACCTCATATGGCTGGAAAAAACATGTCGTAACAAGTTGCAACAGTTCCCCTGGGCTGTTCAGCGCCGGAACTTGAGCGTATGGAATCGTGCAGATTCCAGGACGGCATTGCTGCTTAAATGGTCGGTAATTTGAGAGATACCCTCTGGTAAACAGACAAAAAACTATGGAAAATCACCATTTTTAATGTGTAAATCCACTATAAATGGCCATTTTCAATAGCTATTTTGACATAACCAGAGGGCACATTTCATGAACAAAAGATCTTCAAACAGTGTAAAGTCCTGGATATGTCAACATGTTTTCTATCACAGACTTGAAGTCCTTTGTAGGTCAGCGTAATGGTTTCCACCATTGGCGCACTGTGTCCGGGAAGCCCCATTGAGAATGTTATGTCGTTTGAGTGCCACAGTCACGCATGGTTTGATTTCTCTTTATCGAGTAGTGATGATTGTTTGGAAACATGCCGGTTGACACGTCTTCTATGGACGGGACCCGGAATCTCAGAGAAAAGCTGGGACTACTTCCCCCATGTTCCCTTACGGCCCAAGGGGTTTTACTCCAACAGGCTCTATGTTTTTTTTGTTTCGCCATCACCCTTCTTGACGTCAGGTAACACATTTGTTCGCTACCATAGGCCTCTTGAGACTCTTCTGATTCAATTTTCTGTCTGTGAATGTTTCCATGCTTTCAGTTGAACCACAAAACTATATCCCAGATGTTCCATGTATGGAATGTACCTACATTTACCCCAAATATCACCCACATGTATATAGGTAAATATTCCAGCACCATGGAGCATCTGGGATATTTAAGGATTGTTAATGATGAAGGTCTGTTTATCACAAACAAATACATAATTAGATACGTAATTAGATGCGTATATATATACAATGTGGGGCCCCCCAGTTATGTTTGTTGGTTAACAAAAGCCCCAATAACTAGTTCGTTATTTGCGTACCATAAACCATCGTGACATTGGAGTGATTAGTGCACCAACGGTTCACGCTATCATTAGTTGGACTTTTCTCAGGGAAATTCCCGCGTCGCGTCGCGTCGTTGATCCTCCAAGGATCAAGCAGATGCGTGGCGTGTGGCGATTGGTCTCTGGCTTGCTGACTTCTTGCCACTTGAACCATCGTCAAAGATGATTCCAAAGATGATTCCATAGTGGTTAATCATCGGTTAATTACTGATTTAATATCACTATCAACCAAATTTGGGATATATAATCTATACCATGATATGGTGGATGGTTGCGAAATCCTGCATCACCTTGTATGGTTAAAACCATATGAAAAAAAAATGTGACAAAACCACCTATCAACTTCTGCAGGAATTCTTCCATCCACTGTATCGCACTATCATTGATCAAAATTGGGTCAATGAGCCAAAAATGTGATGGTTTGCCAGGAAGACTGCGTAATTACATCAGCTGTTCCATAGGAAAGACAAAACACGGGAATGTCCGAATGTTCGTGCTACGGTAAAACTACATATTTGCCCACAACTAGTTTGGGCCCAATAGAATTTGATGAATTTTGACAAACAACCATTAACTTATGATATTGGATTCGGAAATCAAAATCTCCAATTGGTTCCATTTATATGATATATAGCCCAAATAGATCAAGTCGATCAAGTGGATGGAATGATGGCCATGCGATGGCGCTTGCATAGAGAGGTTCAGCAAGCTCCTGCAAAGCTGAGGTAACACGATGATGTCCACCTTGGCCCTTTTAAGCTTGGCTCCTTGGCGATTGTAGGCATGATTTTGAGGGAGGGAGAAGGAATGAGGATGGATTTTCTAGGTGAAAATTCCATTCAGCCGGTTTCGCGTGTGCAGCATCCCCATTTTTCTGTTGTATCACAGTTTTGCTGGCTAAAGCTTTGCGCATTGCCCAACAAAACCATTAAGACAACCACATCACTCCCTACTTGAGGGTGCAGTCCACTTATGTGTGTGGAAAACATGTGTAGATCATATAACACACACACACACGCATATCATATATATATATAATTATATATATATATTCATTTATATTACATGTATAAATAACTTCACCAAACAACCCCAACATTGTAGAGGCTTCTTTTTTTTTAGCGGTCAAAAACTCCAGCGGCTGTTGGATGATCCCACTTTACATGATTGGGGCATGACTTTGGGGGTTCTATGCAGGCAAAGTCATTACAGCACCATGGAGCATCTGGGATATAGTGTTCATGAAGGTTTAGTTTCGTAGAATTGCACGATTTTGAAAAAAAAACACTTCATTTTGTTGTATGATGGTTGTTTTCATGTTCCCCATGTCACTGTTCATGTCAGTCCTTTCTTCCTATCCTAATTGTTTATGTCTAGCATTGTCTAGTATCCGTATGAATCCACAGAACCAGAGTATCTAGCATATATATATATATATTGCATTATTTCTATTAATGGTAATGTAAATCAAATATTACAGTTATGGCCCTTTACCAGTTATAAGTAAAATAAAATGTATAATCCCACTTATAACCAGTTATAACTTTCATAAATGACCATAACTGTATGGCTTTATATCTAGCCATAGCTTACCTCCGCATTGCTTAGAGCCTAGGTGCTCTATATCTTCGCCGTCCTCGGTCTCTAGGCTGCGATTTTTTGTTGGGTGTTTTTTTCAATGGGAAACGTGGGAAGGTTGGTGTTAGCAGCAAAAATATCGAGTCCGGAGTTTGTAAAGTTGAATTAATCACAGTTATGGCCATTTATGAAAGTTATAACTGGTTATAAGTGGGATTATACATTTTATAAATGGGGTTATAAGTACTTATAACTGGTAAAGGGCCATAACTGCAGAATGAATGCTCACACATTGCAATTTATTGAGGTTTACGGAATGGGGACAATGTCATCGAATTTCACCAGGGCTTGATGGTCAAATTTCGTCAGTAGGTGAAGGCCAATAACAAGGTGCTTCAGTTTTATTTGGGGCCTGACCCAAACAGACCCAATCTGGTGAAGCTACTGATGAACCAGCAAGCTGGTGGCTGGTGGCTACCCACTTGCAGTATCGCAAGCAGTACTTGAGAGCATCACAAAACACTATCCCAAACCGTTTGGGATTCAGAGGTGTGATGATGTTTTTTTTCTGGGTCGTTTTATCTGGCCCACTACCAGTCACTTGTTTTTAGCGTAAAGTTGGCTAATAGACAATAAACATCAATAAACCATAACCTAAAGATACTAGATTAAATGAAGATTACTATTGATAATATATGGTATTTATCTAAACATCAATCATTGATAGTAAACCCAAGCATGGACTGGTACCTACGTTCCCATTCGCCGAAGATAGCTTTAACAGCTGCTAGCGGCTGCACTTCCACACCTCTCGGCGGCCTGCTGATATCATAGGATTGGGCCTGTTGAACCTCACCCTGCATGACCTTACCATACAGTCATACTGTATATGACGAACAGCTTTTGCGTATTGATAATCCAAATATATCCAAATATGGTAGGCATGTATACGTGCACATACAAATAGTATAGAATATTACATACCTACATACATGTGGCCTCACATATATACATATATACATACACCCTCACACATATAATTATAAAATATTATATACATATATGTATGTATTTAAAAGATATTCACAATATACAGTATATATATACACGTATAGCCATGTAAACGATGCTTTGAAAAGATAGCTCATCCTCCAGGGCCGCTGATAGACGTTCAGCGGTGCCCAGGTATTGAGATGATCGCCAAAGACGACACCTTGCAGGCCGATGTGGTGACCAGCAGGATCATTCAAGAGAATTTCAGCACCACGGCAGCACGTTTGGAGAACGTGCCCAAAAAGTGATGGGCTAAGATGGGCTAACTTGGTTTATAAACCATAGGAATACTGGTTGGTGGTTTGGAACATTTTTTATTTTTCCATATATTGGGAATGTCATCATCCCAACTGTTACTCACTCATAATTTTCAGAGGGGTAGATCAGCCACCAGCCAGAGTTGTAATTGTAGATATATTTACCATAAACCATAGTTATTGGAGTTGCCCTCTGGTTATTTAACATAGCCATGGAACATGGCCCATTTATAGATGATTTACCTATGAAAAAATGTGATTTTCCATGGCTATGTTAAATAACCGGATGGTATACATGTTTTTCAGCAACTGGGGGTTATATGGATGTTTATTGTAGAGAGATCTCGAACCTGTGATGGGGTGAAGCTAAGCTTATATTTTTAGTGCCATCCCACAAATCATACCCAGGAATCAGGGAGAAATGATGTTGCTGGGCCCGAAACATGTGGTAGCAGTGGTAGGTCTGTGAGCAAGCCCGAAACAGAAACGTTGGGCACTAGAAGTATGAGGATCGAAACACTTTTCGAGGTTTTGTTGGGGTTACTAGATGGTGATTTATCTGGTCAGCTGCGGGAAACAGCCATATTGATAGATCTATGATTGATGGGAATGTCATGGGATATTCAATGAGGATTTCTCCCGCAAAAAAATGAACATTTTATAACTGAGATGGGTTCTGAGAATCTTGTCTGCCCCGGGTTTACTATCCACATAATGGATCAAACAATGTCAAACAAATCTGACATACGCCCGTTTTGTTGCATTGTTTGACGGGGAACATGCTGGGGAACATGCTAGCTTTGGTACAGTATCCCATTTTTGGACGGCCATTGAAAGGGTCCAAAATGGTAGGGAACCGCGGGGTTCGTGAGATAATTTGGTCATTTTCGTTGGTTGACACAGTTGGATCTTTATTCCCAGATGCTGTATGTATATATATATAATAACAATAATAATAATAATATATATATATAGTATAGAGTATAGAGTATACTTGTATATTTATCATTCTTTACCTGCGTTTGGGTGATTTTTCATGGTAAGTGTTGATACATATTCCATACATGGAGCGTTTTTTGGGTCGCCCCCTTTGAGTTGATGGTCCATTGGAGGTGACTGGTTTATAAAGTGACCATCAATGGTAGGTCAAAACTGGTTTATGGTAGATATAACTATAGTTAATGGGGTTTATAAACCACGAAAAAAACTGGGTCAATGGGATTCTAGGTATCCAAACTGGTTGGTGGGTTGGAACATGTGTTTTTCCATATATTTGGAATAATCATCCCAACTGACGTTCATATTTTTCAGAGGGGTAGGTATACCACCAATCCGTATATATTCTTTCATGGGGAGAGAGAGAAATATAATATTTAATGTGGTTAAAACAATGCCCTAAACCACCCATGACTGGGAATGGTAACCATACCACCTATAAAAATGGTGATGACTGGGGGATGGTTTATGATTGTTTAACCACATTATATACATTCTTTCATGCAGAGAGAATATATATAAATTTAAAAAAATATGTGTGTATTCTATAGATTTTGAGGAACCCAAGCGGATCACCGGTTCCTATGATTATAATGATTCAAATTATGATTCGGTAGAAGCTCCTCCTATACTTTTGTGCGTCGTATGTCGGGGTATATCCTGGAGATGACCTGAATGAGCGGTGAGGTGAATATACCCCAAAGTCCTGGATTTTTTTTTTTTCAGTTGGGTAAAACCTCAACGGTTCAAACAGTTGTGGACCTTTGTTACCCTCTGGTAAACTAACATAGCTGTAGAAAATCACCATTATTGGTGGTAAATCAACTACTTCTATGGCCATTTTCAATAGCTATGTTAAATTACCGGAGGGTATCTGTGTCAAGTTTTGAGATATGTTTTTTCTCGTTTTTTCAAAAGCGACAAGCTGAGGTAGCCTTTTTGTCTTTCAGATGCAGCTGGGGGGTGGCGATTTGGTCGGACCGACATGCCCAGATGTATATTGATCATTATTGATCTCTACAATAGCACATAGATAAGCAGACACGTTGCATTATATTTCAATTCACTACATCTCATTACATCTCATTGTTCCACATTGCACCACGGTACATTACATACACGCACGCATTAGGTGTATATATGTCTATGTGTTCATTATATATATATTAATAGAAACATATAAACATATACATACATATTATGATTATGTACGAGTATGTATGTATCATTTGTGTATACAATGGCATGCCCAAAAGCTTCGATTTGTATTCCATCAAGGTTTCTTTCTTAGCACAGCGCCCTTATCGTTTCAGAGCAATGCAGAGAACAACCAGGAATCCTGAGGGCGCTTGGATGTGCATCCCAGTTATACTTGTTATATAAATGGTTATTATCGGCACATGGCAGGAGATATTCCACATATATATATATATTTATAGATACAGTATATTTTTATACGTACATATATATATATATAATATATAATATATATAATATATACAGGGAACTGCTAAAGTCGTCTCTTTTTGTGTTGTTTTCAAGAAATCAGCTGCGGAACAGTGTCTTGCAGAAGTCGTCTCTTTTTGGCTTCCCGCAAGCTGAATGCAGGATTTGTATATAATATATATATATATATATATTGTATTTATCTATTTAATTAAACGTCACTGGGCGGACATATGGTTGTTAGTTGTTACCCACAAAAACTGGGCTGCAACGCCTATGGCATCCTATGGCGTAGCCGAGCCTTAGGTCATCATGATGACGCTTTCCCAATTCGTGCCTCGTTTCGGAAATGGGAGATGCCAGCAGTCGGCATTGCGGTAGTTGAACTCCCTGGCAGCCGGGCAAAAACTTCTGGGAATTTGTTACATAACTATTGAAAATGGCCATTTATAATCATATATAGTCGATTTACACATTAAAAAATGTGATTTTCCATTATGTGAGTTTACCGGAGGGTACCGGCCCTCAAGATCCGTGGCAATCACGTCAGACCGGGGATTGATCAGGGGAAACTCATCGCTATGTTGAAGCAATCCATGTCCATTTCGATGACTCACCTGACTCGAAAAAAACCATGTAGATGAGGTGTTCGCATCGGAAGTGGGTCGGACTCTGTCACCTAGAGAATATGACAAGACAAAATTGTTTGAAGATCTACAAGTTGTGATTGGATTCCACACATCTCAGACTCTGTCAATTTGGGAATTGTCAGGAAATCATGTATTGGAGAATTCTTCGGTTTTCGCACAATTCCTTATTGAAATCAACCCAGCCTTTTGCGCCAACGTTCATGGCATGTATCCATTAATTGTGGTATTAATTAGCCATTCCATTAGTTTCATTTTGGTATCAATATTAATACCAACCCTTTTGTTAATTAGTTCTGGCATCGCTTTTGCCTCCCGTGGAATTGTATATGGATTTGCTCCTTTCATCTCCTTTCCATTGACAATGTGACCGTTTGTTGTATCCCTATTGCTGTCTTATTAATAACTAGTATTTAATGCCATCAAAGCCATCCGGTCATCGAAAATGGCAATGGATTATATTTTATGCTCATTAAGACCTCCATTTATAGAAGGGTCCCCTTTGTCATGTTTGATTACCGAAGGCTAATCTCTGTTTCTGTGATGAAATCATAAAAACCCGCTGGCATCTTACAAATGGGTCTCAGCTTTTGATGATTTTTTTTAGGGGGAATCGTGACAAAACGACATTTTCTCTGGGAATGTTCATCCAATTTCCTGTTCCCATTATCTGACTTAGAGTTAAACATATAATATACATATAATATAATATATATATATATATCCTAGTGCTTCCAAAGTATGCCAAAAAAAAGTCACAAATGGAATAATAGGGTTTTTCCAATTTGTGACTTTTTTTCTGATTTGTTACTTTTTTTGGTTTTGGGGGATCTATGGCATACTTTGG
>Ga0126342_10008692_pt1 | contig 18202 bp, 16 predicted proteins | sample Cyp1metagenome_FD_92528 | JGI IMG/M metagenome (GOLD analysis project Ga0126342, IMG submission 92528) | Coral microbial communities from Lord Howe Island, Old Settlement Bay, Australia - Cyphastrea 1 metagenome | ecosystem: Host-associated > Invertebrates > Cnidaria > Coral ... | reverse complement strand
CCCAAATCTCACAAGAACACAAGTTATCGGAAGGGAATGTTGTGACACCCAAATCTCACAAGAAGTATTCTTTATACATATTAAGTGTGAGATTTGGGCGGCCACAACAGTCCTTTCTGATTAATATATACATAATGGTTTGTAAAAAAAAAATGTTCATTCATATATCTGATATATATATATATATATAAAAAATCATCTGTTTATTTGCATTTCTTTCTTTAGATAATATGTATATATATATATACAAAATAATATGTATATATATATATACGTATACATGTATGCATACATACATATATATATATTACTTTATATTTGAGTATATATATATGTATATATATGTTTGAGTATATATATATGTATCCATATACTGGTCAACCCGCAAAAATGGCAATGTTGAGTATATTGTTTTCAGGTACCGTCATCCGATGCAATTTTGAGCCATTCCTATATTGGAAAAAAGGCAATGGAAGGAAACAAAAACATTTTAATATGGGCGATTTCAAAATGGTACCCCATCTTGATGGGTAAGTACCTTTATGTAATTTGTATATGTATTTTTGATATTTTTTGATGGTGACCGGGCCCGTCGACATGCCAGACGAACCCAGGAAATATAAAGCGACCTTCGCAATATAAACCTTTAAGCCGCCAACGTCACTTGGTTTTTGGATGTTTCTTGATGGTTGTTGCATGGTATGGTTTTGAGCATTAGACTGTAGACATCCCAAACGAGGTGAGACCGCCATGGGAAAACTCCATGAGAAAACGAACATTCATTTGACATAGACACCCCAAACTTTGTTTTCATAATGGTACTCTTGGAAATAACATGACAGGACCCTCATAGAGTGTGGATCCTCTGACCGCTGGTAATTTTTACAGTTGGCTATGGAAGCCATGGCCCATTGATGTACATGGTCATGGTGACCTTCCAGTTCGCGAACAGTGAAAAATTACCAAGTGGTGTGGTGCCCAGTGTGAGCACCATGCATCCCCATTCTTCATATCGATTCGCCATTGGTCACATACCACGTGCATGACATACAGGCCTCCGGTGTCGACGCTTCTTATCTTGTGCGGCTTCTACCTTGGGAAATCCCGCATTAGGCGAACTGAACACGTAAGGATTGGCAAACAACAACGGACATATGTTGAATATGTTGAAAGTCGGAAAACGGAATAATGGTGGAAACTGCAAGCCAAAAAATCAGGGAAATAGAAATTATCTTAATTTCCTTTATGATAAATTCCCATTAAACATCATTAAAAATGTTGGTCTTCCATATGTTGAATTACCAAAGGGTTATCAATCCCAAAAACTCCTACAATCGAGCGCAGGGAGTGCCAAGACATTGGGGACGCATTTTTTGGATGGAAATCAACTCCCAAAAATCAGAAAAATGCGTAGTGAATTTCAGGGGCCTTAAATTTTGACTTACACAAATATTGAAAAATGATTATAAGATATTATAAGTGGATGATCCATAAAATGAGAACTAAATCACCAGCGTTCCTGCACGCAGCATACCCAAGGCCTCTTCATCAACAGGCTACCTAAACCTTGACCTATCCCTGGATAAATGATAATGACTAGGAGGCTTTTCGATAAATAAATATAATTTATTGATTAATGATTAATGATAAAACACCCTTGCCCTTGACATGATGATAATGATTTACTAATCTGAAATAAGGTGTTTTTGTTGGGATGATACCTCAAAACCACCCATCATTTCGGACGCGACAATCTCCTCGCGACAATGCCCCTTGCCCAGTGGTGTCCCAAAGCCCGACCACTGATTGGAGTTATGTAGAAACCAACTTAGCAAACATAAATCAATATGAATTCACTCCCCTGTCTCAGTGGTTCCCCATAAACTCTTTGGTGAAATCATCTTATATATATATATAGATCCTGTTACAGTAAATCATGCTACTGTAAATCCTCAATTTTTCAGGTTTCCCATGGTTTCCCCACTTTTTGGCGTCTCAGAATCCCCAGCAAAGTAGTATAAGTATAAGTCCCTAGTTCGTAACCAATCAATTAGGGTATTTTGTTCATGGCTCAGGTGTTCTTACTGGTGCTTAGCAGGGAATGAGGGAATGATCCACAATAACTATCAATAATCATCCCATTCCCCCATTCCCATCCATTCCCTACTAAGCACCGGTAAGTGTGCTTTTAGACCCCCCAATCTCCATGACCCGCCTGTTTCAGGTCCGTCGTTGTCTCAACTGACGCGCCGCATCCCATGTCCTCGGCAGAGATCTTCTTTTGCAAACCACAACACAGAAATGCAGAGATCCATTCCATAATTGACATGTGTTTACAGGAGTTTATGCTTATATAATAGGATGTTAAACTGTTGTTAATAGGATCGAAAAACAACAAGTATATATATACTGTGCTAATCTGTGCTATCTCTTTGGGCTTTATCATGTAGTGTGCGCTCTGTGTTTCCATGCGTCAATATTCAAATAAATTCATGGTGGAAGAAAATGAACTTATAATTTCTGTGTGTCCTCTATGTATCTAGTGACCTTCATGTCTGTCTCTAATTGTCATTTATCTCTTGAAATATGTGCATCTATCTATCAAGATGTGTGTATAATCTGTATGTATGATATGTATGTTTTTGGTCAAGTGTGAGTGTGTGTGTGTGTCTGTGTCTGTGGGAGTCAAACCCTGTTCCTAAGGGCGTTTCTCTTTGCGGTTTTCTTAGTTAAATTTCGAAACAGGGGGGCTGTCTACGCCACACAAGGGACAATCCAACGAAGAGGCTTCTGTGGCGGCACTGATATCAGTGAGGACGCTCATTGACTTACCTGTGACGAAACTGCTTCCTTTTTCAACTTGTTTTCAACATCATTTTCTGGTCTCATGGCAAGGTGGCCAAACCAAAAACCACCCATGTCGCTTGCGACAACATAAGGCCTTCATGGGAATTTCCCCACAACTCAATCGAGTTACCAATCCAACCATCGACGACATGCGGTAGGAGAACCCCCCCACCAAAGGTGAGCAAAAAAAATCCCTTTAACCAGCAATGGGATCGCTGGTTCACCGCAATGGGAAGCTCTTTGTCGAATCGAAATTGCTGTTGATCTTTTACCATTTGGCCATAGAACTCTTCAATTCCTCTCTATTTGTGGTCAAAATGGATCAAAATGGCAAACATCGCCGTCGGAAGAATTCTTGGGTACACAATCACTTGACCAATCAACAACTGATCTGGTTTGTTAGGTCATTTTCTGAGAATGACACTTGGTCAGAACATGTTTTTAGATCATGTGTAGTGACTAACCTGACCTAACAAAACCGAACCTGATTTTGCAGCCAAAGTCATAGTCTTGATGGTTTTCCAAACTATGTTATGTACAAATGATCAAGTAAATATACAGATCATTCTTGAATTAGTAGCAATCATTTATGATGCAAAAAATAAGAAGCATTTTTGGTGTTTGATGCAACCAAGCCACGTCCCGCTCTTCCCCGTTTTGCGTGGCGTTTCCGTGTTTCGGAGGAATGTCCCGAATCCTATTCGATCGGGATCCGAAACTGCAGGCGTTGTTTCAAGTAATGGTCAAGTGACGATTGCGGAGGTGATTTTGATGTGGGGGTTCCCGAGTCATGGGGGTACCCCAATAGCTCGATGTTTTTTTCATGGAAAATACGACAATGAAATGGATAATTTTGGGGTAATTTCATTTTAGGAAACATCCATATGTCTTTTCTGCAGGGTACGCAAAATATCACCATAATTTTCCAAGCGTCTCGAATTGCTACATTAGTTAACTACATTTAAAATCATTTAACCACTATAAGACTAGCACTTGTCCTGTAGGACTAACATGTTTTTCTTCAGGTAGGATCGAAAGGAGTTCCCGGAGGAAGCGTCCTATCGGAGCCCAGCATGAATCAAATTATGTGGCACGGGATGGCAAGGGACATCTCCAATGTCAACTGATATCAACTGATGTCAACTGGTTTCCGGATTAAGAACCTCGAGTTCCCATTGCCATGTTAGATTATTGAAAGGTAAACCAGCTGGAGGATTCTAGCTGAACATGGCCATTTAGTTCGTTGATTCACCCATTCAAAATTGTAATTTCCATAGCAAACTGTCAGTTTACCAGAGGGTAAAAAGTACCATTTGAGTGCTATGGGACACATATCAGGCCACTTTGGTGTGCCAGGCACACCATGTTTTTTACACATCACGATGTTTAATCGCTATGCCCTGTATGCAAATGACCGTTGTTTAATAGCTATGTTAGATCAGATGAATTATCCCATCCCACAAATCTCGTTGTAACATCCCATTGTAAGCACTTGATAAACAGTACAGTATATCATATTACCAGTACTATTCCGTCATTTACGCAACATGTTTGCCACAAAAACTCCATTTATATAGTGGGGATTCCCCATTGCTGTATCTGTATATGTTTGATTACCGGAGGGTAAACCGGTAAACCCATGTAAAACCACCAGGTGACGAAACGTCAGGATCCGATTTTCCGTCAGCCAGCAATCCACAGATTGGGGCCGATGGCATTGGACCGAGACCTCTCTGAGTCTCCTCCAAAATGGTTTTGGAGCTCCAGCCATGGCCAAAGGACTGGGACGAGGGCCTTTGAATCCCTGCCCATCCCCTTGGCGGCCCTTGGCCACATGGCCACTACAAACGATCTCTGAATTCGAGAAGGGGACCATCTTACTGATCCGAAGTAACGGTCCATCACCGACCCAAATCCTGCACCCACAAGTTGTTTTCCGCCACCAGGGTGACTCTCATCCGCCCCAGACAGCCTCAAAATGGGATTAGATCATCCAGAAATTCTGGAGATGAAAAGCATTTTTCAATCAATTGGTCTATGCTATAGCTGCAGCACCAGCAAAGCTAGACTTATGTGGTTGGTGGTTTCAATCCCCAACAAATAAATCGAGTAGTCATCATCCAAAAATGGGGGCGGAATTAATATTCATATTTAAAGTTTTATAATAAAGACATATTGAAACGTATTGAATCCACCAGCCAGTTCTGCTTACAGCTTTCTATTCAAGCCCCGGTCAAAATTAACGATGACACCTGGACATCTGCTGATACCTCTGACGCAGGTCGCGAGGGCATCGAATCGGCGTAAAGACGAAGTTGTTGTTGTCAATGCCATGTGGTGGATGCGAGAAGTCCAAGTGATTGTGCGCACCATACTGATTGCCTAGCTGCTGAAAGGATGGGTGCTGGCCTCACTTAGCAAATGGCTTATACCCACAGTTAGATTAATGGTATATATATATATATTATATGGGTTATAAGTTATAAGAATTATAAACCACTTACTAGTAGCAATTCGCATTGTTTTTCTCCCTAGAAACTCCCATGAGTTCCATGTGCGGCGTGCGTGCACAACTTGAGCGAGTCAGTGAGTCAGTTCACGGGATTTCACAAACCATGGCGAATGGGGGTTAACTATAACTTACCTATAACCCATGGGGAGTTCACAAACTTGGTTGTCTTTCTTAGCGAAGTTAGTTTTTCTACTTCCAATAACTTGTGGGTTTATGCTCTATACATATGCTTGATGGGGCTTATGAACAACTTGTAGCAACCAGGAACTTATTGGTGACTTCAACTCTCCTGAAAAAAAACTCATTGGGGGCTATCATCCCAAAATGCAGTTGAAAATCAGAAAAGCATATGAAACCATCGACCAGACAAGTATGAAAAAGTAAGATATGTTATTGATTTATTTTGCAATTAAAAAATGAAGGAAACATTTTGCAACAAAGAAGAAAGGGGACGTCGTCCACCAACAAAACTCAGTGCCTAGCCAAGAGATGCTTGTCGAAAATTTCAAGAAACAACTGCTGGGTTTGAACATCAAATTGTGATACAGCGACCCCCCAAAAAAGATAGAATTCCGTGAAATCCGACCGAAATCAGGGGAAATTGAACCTTTTCGATCTTTTTGGTGCCCAAAAAAGAAACATCAAACGAGAAAAGGAGGATTTCAAGCAACATCGGCGCTGGGTCAAGGTGCGTTCATCGGCACTGGCTTTGTCGGTTTTGTGTCCCAAAATTTCATGGAGAATCATGAGTTTTCCCATTGACGTCCAGTCAGGTCTACCCTCTGGTAAACATACAAAAAGCTATTGAAAATGGCCATAGAAAAAGTGGATTTACCCAGCTATAAAACAGTGATTTTCCATAGCAAACTGTCAGTTTACCATGACCATGTTTCAGACACACCCATGTCATTTTTCGAACAAACCATCCCAATTTTGGAGCGAAACATGTGACGATCGTCCAGGCAAAACACTGGTGAATCATCACGTTTCCGAAAAATTTATCGAAATGTCGGACAGGAAAAGTGGAACTTAAACCATATTGAGTCACCATATAGGCATTTAAAGGTTTTTTAGCGTTCCAAATGTGACCGATCTTTCTACGGCTTGCGACAAAAAAGTTTCTGGAAACTAGTCAATTGATGTCGGGGATCATCGTCCCATGAGGCACCAGCAAACTATTTCTCGGTTTTCCCATGGTTTCCCTACCAAACTTCTTACAGAAACCCATTTCATTGATATCACTATGATATCATCAACCAACAAGGCTCAACTATAGTTGGCGATAAAATCTGACGTGAACCGAATCGAACTGGCAGCACAAATCCTCTCAATTGGATGATCAATGAAAATGGACTTTCAACCTCTATCCTCACTCTTTCCCCATCTTAGCACCGGTACCTTTTTTCACACCAAAGACTCCAAACTGGGCGGGGGAGAACGCAGCCTGCGCTGGGCCTAGTCCCATATCGTTGCTGGGGATAAACGTCCGTGTTTCTCCAAGTGACGTTGTCCGGGCCACTGCGGGCACCAGCGTTCATTGCCTCGAGCAGACCGAAACAGCAAGTTATATATCACTGTGTATCTATAATATTCTATAATGATGTATGGTAACACCCAAAAAAAACTCAAAGATTCAAGTTAATGCGGGTAAAACAATGTCATAAACCAGCCATGACTGGGAATGGTTGATATGTACCACCTATAAAAATGGTGATGACTGGGGGATGGTGCGTTTATGGCAGCCAGTTTTACCCACATTATTCAATGTGATTCTATCCTTTTTTGGGGATTGGGACTGGGTCACCCCAGTTGTGGCAACGGACACCGCAAGCCGGTGGTCGATTTCCAAGGTGAGGCCCGACAGGGTGACGTACGGTTCACAATCGGTGAACGTTTGGGTTGTTTCGGAGCTAAGGTGACGCACAGAACTCACTTGACGTTTGGGAACCAGGGAAATATCACGAACTAGTAGTTTTCATGGATGTCAAAAAGGGTTTTATAAACCAACAAAAACCAACAAAACCAACAAAAAACAACAAAATCTAGGCTTTATGAGAGATATAACTGATATAACCGTACTGTATGGCTTTATAAAGCAACAAACGCTGGGAGCCTCACCGACCGAGCACACCTGGCCTTGATCGTCATGGTGGATTCATGGATGAAACCAAGAATAAATGGTATATTTATTAAATACATGTAATTCATGTAATGTCATTTAATGGATGTTCTAATCATATTCTGATCATGGTATATTCCGAAGATTTCGGAAGTATTTGATTTGTTTATCTGCCTAGAAACTGGAGAAAGACTGTTTGTAGCAGTAGTTTTCTTCATAGATTGCAGTAACTCATAGAGATTTTCAACATGTTAAACCCCATTCAACAATTGCTTTCTTCAAATATGACTGACTTTGGATGATTTGGGGGTCCATCAAACATGAAGTCTGTAGTTCCCTGGCAGATGCTCATCCCGAGGTGGAAATTCATCGGTGAATGCGTTTGATACCCATATCATGTTCGAAAAAAAGATGCAACAATTACAGTATTATTACATATTATTTATATTATTATTATTGTTATTATTCACTTGATATTTCCCAAGAAATCCCAATGATAGCCATGGCATGCCATGGCTAGAAACTCGGCAGATCTCGCCTTGGTGAGGGCACAAATCAGCCACCACGACGACGATTTCCTTTGAGGCGAAGCCCGAACGATATGCGCTGCTGGGCGAATCCACGCCTCACCCGGCAGGCTTCAGTCGTGGCGTTGAATGACTTTCCACCATTGAAAAAAAACAGAAAAAAACAAAGTTGTTTTAGCATGTTTTAGCAAAGAAAATACGATATGTGATTTGAATCAGAGACAATTAAGATCAGTTAAAGTTTTGAAAAACTGGGTATATCGGTATATAGTTTTTTTACACAAGAAAGAAGGAACTGTTCAAGCAACAAGAAATCGATGGATTGAAAGATAGATGTGAAACGGCAGATGGCGACGAAGGTAAGCGACACCTGGCTTAAATCCCTCACCATCTCATCTCGGCAAGAACCTGCATTGTTCTTGGTTTAGCAAATTTAACCCAAGTTTATCCACTTCAGCTCCAGTTTTCTGAAGAAAAAACAACTCCATTTTTCTTGGTTCAATCTCCAATTTTTCTTGGTTTCACATTGATTTTCTTGGTTCGAACATGTTTTAACCATGTTTAACCTTCATTTTTTGTGGTTTACTCGTGGATTTCCCCACCCCGTTCGTTGCAGGTCGCCGTTGGTGGTCCGCAGGAAGCGTCCCTTGGCGCAGCTGAAGCATCCGAGGCCCATGGTGCCGCGCCCGCCGCCGGAGCCCTGGCACCAGCAGCAGCCTTTCCACATGGACTGCGCCGAGGCCACGGAATAATACGGAAGGCCTGCGCCGAGCGACGCGGAGGCGGATCGCCGAGTCGGATCGCCAAGTTGGTGAACTATGGTTGGATGTTAATGGTTAATGGTTATATGACTTCAACCAAGGAAATCCAATAACTACGGAAAGGAAGTAACTATGGTTTAATTAATAGCCAAAGAAATCCAATAACTATGGTTTATGATTGTTTATGATACTTATAACTATGGTTAATGGTGTTTATAAACCAACTTATAAGGAGCCGAGGGAGAAGGCAACGAAGAGGGGAAGAGAAGGACAGGATGGATATGAAATGATATGAATGGATATGATATCGGCACTTTTATGTGGGATAGGAGCAGAATGAGAGATGTATCTCGAGTGTATATGTTTTGGGTTTATGGTTTATGAATTAACTATTATTATTTCACTAATGGAATATGGGCGATGGGGATGATTGGGATGATTGGGATGATTGGGATGATTGGCATGATTGGGATGATGGCGATATGGGATTGGGGCAAGAATACTAGGGATAGTTTGTGGATGTTTGTGGGATAAATATGGATAAATGGTTGATAAATGAATGCTAAGGAAGGCCTCGAGAACGCACCATTAGGGTAGACTTAGGACTGAAAAGGGCAAACATGGGGACTTGGTTCATCAATTTATGTTAGCTAAGGTGGTTTGTGTCACTAATATATCTTAGAATTTGCATTTCTGGTAGATATATGCGGATATATCGAAGCTGTTATCCAATAGGAAGTCTAAATTAAAGATGGGGATAATGGTGGACATATGGCATTCGGGGCAAGAAAGGGGGAGACTGCAGTCTGCAGTGGGATAGTTGTGTTGATAAATGCGTAACCAACTGATGTAGACTGATATACATATAGAATTTAATTTAATGGTGATATTTCATCGGATATTAGAGGGATATAAGTAGTGAAAAAGGGGCTTGAACAAACCCCACTGGAGATGTCTTGAGGGACCGGCAATTTTTGGATGATAAATGCGTACAGTATAAACCCAATATTATTTGTATGGGAACAGTTTGTGGGATATACTGAAGAAATCTAGTACCACAAAAAATGAACCAAAAAATTGGAAACCTGGGAATTCTGGGGAAAGATCATCGCCATTTCATCCTGGAAACACGTTTCTATCTTTTGGGGGTCACACCATGAATTCCGTAGCAGATTCATCGTCCCTATTCAAACAATCAACAGGTGTTTTGATCACTGCTCAAACGGATCTTTTCATGAGGATTCTCGGAACTTTCCAGGTGTTATTGGACCGATTCTGTTTGACACCATGGTTTTCATTGGTACTCATTGGCAAAAACATTGGTTTACATTGTTTTTCACTCTTTTCATTGGTGTTCACTGTTCGTTATCAAATAATCCGAGTTGTGTGAGTCAACTTTGCGATTTCATCAACAGGGGTCTGCACTTGTAATTGAAGGATCATCCCTTTTAGTAGCTGGGGTTAGCAACCATACACATATATACATTGCCAATCTTAGATACTCTGCCAAAAAATAAATTGTTAGCAGGGTGGTAGATATTTCTATTTGTAGCAAAAGATTAAAGGATTAAATTTCCCATCCAAGGTTGACCTAGTATATATATATATGTATACTTATAAAATGTTGTAACTTCTAGTTTCCCCTCCATTGAATTAACAGTTCGACCCTGGCATAAACAGCAGGGTAGATGAGTTTCCACTAAAATGGCCAACATTTTCAGGGTCAAACTGTTTACCAGAGTTGATCCCATCATCCCCATATGAATTCCCAGGTTGACCATATATAATACTATAATATCTATAATACTTTAAAATGTTACCAATAGGCTAACCATAGTTGATCCCATCGTTCCGGGCCTCCAATCAATGCGCCTGTGTTCATTCCTCCGCAGGCCGCCGCTTTGGCATCGCCGTAGCGTGTCGTGGTGGCATAGGCCGCATAGCCGGCATAGCCTCCGTTGGGTCCAGAGATTTAACCGAAAGTGCCAGGTGAGGTACATGGGAATGGCTATTAATGATGGCTCATGGTTATGAAAAAGGCCTATGTATGAATAATGCTTCATGATGGTGAATAACGGAGTAACAATAATTACAATTCATTCAGTAATTCATACATGGATGGGTTATAGCATCTTGTAACTACATACAACTAACTGTCCTTGACCCGAGCTACTAAGTGGGATGATCCTTCAAGTAAAATGTGAGGCCCCCGTTTTCGATAGCGAAGTTGACGCACATAACTTGCTTAACTAGGTTGATTAGGGGATATCATATGATACAGCGAAGCAGTTACTGGGGGTCGTAAACCAACAAACATTTTTTGCGGTCTTGACCATAATTGGTTCACCAAGGCGGCATCATGTTTTGCAAATCACTGGTGCTCTTCTCAGCCGACGGTGGCTTGTAATCTATTGTAATCAACTTAGCAACCATAATCTGTGGGACGCCCATCATTTATATAGTATTGTATAGTTTTTATATCGTATTATTTGGTATTAAATAGTATTATATAGCGTTATATATTATAGAGTATTATATAGTATTATATAGTATTATATAGTATTATCTAGCATTATCTGGTACAATATAGTATTATATATTATTAAATAAAATACTCTCCAGCAACGCAGCAATGATTCAGCCCAGAATCTTGATCCAGTGTATGCCCGCGTGTTGTTCAGTTCAAGCTCACTGAACTCAAAGTCATCAAAGTCGTCAAAGGGATCCAAGGCTGACCTGCAGGATGGGTCCCCAAAGATAGCTAAGTTGCCTTTTAAGTGGTTTAACTATGGTTTATGGTAGAAAGGATTATATATAGGTACTGGGGTTATAAACCAACATATAACTGGGGGGGCACCATCCTGCAGGGACTTTCCAATTTGGGGAGATTTGTCTTGGCCGATGATGGACTCAAACATGGTCTGTTTGGCAATCCACCTTTTAGTTCGAAAATTTTCCCAGCGAACTAAACCTCCTTTTGTCGGGGGTTACCCCTCGAGAAAATCAATCAGGGAGTAAATCAAGGTAAACAGTTGGATATATTTAGATTAAATCGATTCCCAGTGGTTAAATATATGGTCAAAAATGGTATAACCTCGGGTAACCGGGCAACCACTTCCCAGCCCCACGATGTTCCTCCAAACAAAGGACACTGAGGTCATGGAGGCAGGATTCATCTTGCCCGTTCGGGTATGTTTCTGTATTTACCGAGGTCGGCCAACAATGGGGTAAGTAAATTCTACAACAACCGCTATAAGCTGCTAGCTCTGTTTTGAACCAACGCTATGGAAGAGTAAGATGATGTATGGAACACAGGGTTTTACTGCAGGAGTTTTTACACCCCCCTCAGAGGAGCTGGGCTACAGCGAGACTGTACATATATTTCGCTCGCCCTTGCGGGTGGCCGGTTTGTGCTTATATGGTTTTAAGTCTACTTATTTGCGGTATATACAAGCCCTTGAAAAAACGCTCAAGCCTGAAAACCCTCTTCGCAGTGCAAGGGAAGGCACATTCCCATGCCACATCTCGCAAAATGCTACATCATCTACATCTAGCGACGCCACAGGATCGACCGCCAGCCCCATCCCTGTAGTACCACGCTCCCTGCCACCAGCTTCACTCACGACGAGCACTATAATGATCCCGATTGTAGCTCCACGACTGTTGGCGCGAAGCTTCAGGGCGACCTGAGCTGGATGCCTTTGCCGATGGTGTTGGCTCTGGCTCCAAAAATGGTCTTGGGCTGCTTTTGGGTGTCGGGGGCAATTCCGGTTCGAGGAATGGCCTGGCACTGGATGAGGCTTCCACTCGCGTGGAGCTTGTTGCGGCGCCTGCTGCTTTCTGCGCATCTTCTTCGGCTTTGCGCTTCTTTGCAAGCTGGCTTTGCTTCTCCTTTCGCTCGATGTTCTTGAGCACCAACGGACGGTTCCTGTCATAAAGGTTTTCCAAGAAAGTCTCAATGTCATCGCACAGGAACTGACACGACTTCCGTCCATGGGAGAAGCTGCCGATGAGAACGATCCTTTTTGACATATTGGTTGAGCTGGACGACTTTTCCGTCAGGACGTACCAGGATGGTTTTCCACTTGCTGCCGGCCAAACGAAGCCTTGATCTACACACCGTTCAGCTGGGGTCTGGTCCAACACGTATGGCTGTACAGGATCCGGAAATGCAGACAACTTGACGCCTGCCACTTCATTCAGGAGCCATTCGCTGCTATCAGCGAGATCGTATGCTCAGCAGCTCTGCAGTTCTGGGCGTTGATATCCATGCAGCATACCTTTGGAAACGAGGTCAGATTCACTACCAGAATCGACTAACCAACTGACACCGGCCTTTGGCGCGGCTGTGGCAATCGATGGAAGCCGGCCAACCTCTCTGACTGCTTTGGGACCGCTGACAAATCTGCATTCTTTACACGTGATGTCACCAGTGTCATCATTCCCACAACAAAACCCACAACTTGGTGCGACATCGGAATCCTGATGAAGCTTCACAGTTTCCTGGAGCTGACGTGCTCTCACTTGCGCTTCATGCTGTTCAATTTTGGACGAGACAGGAAGGTCATCGGATGTTCTGTACACAGTTGAGAACTCTCTTGGACGATGTCTGACGGGGACTTGACGACCGACTGCATTCACTTCGAACACTCGAGGATTTCTATGGAATCGGACGCGCTTCATGCCCACACTGGACCCATCAGAGCTCGAGGTTACCCTCGGCTGTTTCTTTGCAATGCATGCAACTTTGGATTGGGGCCCATCAGACATGGTGCGGCGTTCGAGTCCTTCCCCTTCTTCTTTGGAGCTGGGGAGTTAGTCCTCTTCGTATCCTTAGTGGCGGCTGCAGCTTTGTCATCATGCTTGTAAAAGCACTCGTCACCGCGTCTGCATTTGCCTCGGGCATGATAAATACATGGGGTCTTTGCCATTTCTTCTTTTGGCATGCTTTTCCCCTTATCATCTTTCTTACCTTTTGAGAGTGAGCGACTCTTTTTGGGTGATTGAGTGCGTGCTTTGTCATCCTCTATTGGGATTGCCACATATTGCCACGACCATCGCCTTTGGCGGGCGCAGCTTTTGCATCCTCAGGACCACCGGCCTTGTTCTTCTCGGCAGTGCGATTGCGGTTTTCCCTGAGCCGTTCCCTGTCAATCAGGTTCTTCATGGACTGATGGAGAAAACCATATGATGTCTCATAGGCCTTTTCACTGGCACGATCAAAAACCTCAATGTAATATTTCAGCAACTGACTCGGACGAATCTGCCTTAAAAGGATGTCTCTAAGTACAGCATCTTCGGGGCTAGTTGCCATACCTGCTAACGTGGCATCCCACTTGTTGACAAATCTTCTCAAGTCCTGGACTGTGTCACCTACTTTGACAACACCCAACAGATCTTCAACTCTGTCGAGGCTACCGGCTTCTTCAGATGTTTTGAAGTAGTCCTCAAACATGAGCAAAACATATCCACCCCTCACTTGGATACCTTTTCGGGATTGCTGCTCTTTGTAGCTCAGTATCCTAGTAGCAAGATCTCCACCGGCTGAGCGCGTGAGCACTGCTGATAGCTTTGTATCCAGCGTGAGAAACTTACCTGGATCTTGAAGCTTTTCCTCAAGCTTTTCACGGGTGCAAGACTGATCATACACCACGTTTAGCCATGCCCAAGCTTCATCTGGACGGAACAGCTCTTGACTTCATCCCTTACATGGTTCTTCCAATTTCGATACGACTCCCGTGCAGGCATGTTATTCAACTTGATGACTTCAGCTTCTTTGGTCTTTGGCTCATCCTTTTCATCCCTTTGGGTTAAGGCTTTCACCAATTCTACAAGGTCTGAAGCTCCCATCATCTGTTGTTGCTTACCTACACTTTTCGGAGAATCGTTTGGGGGTGTTCTGATTGGCTCGGTCGGAGTATAGCACCCAGATTGTTGCATCGGCAGATGAGGCTTGTCGTTGCCGACAGCTGGCTTGGCTTCGTTGCTTCCTCTAAGCAATTGATCGAGCTTTGCCTTTGCCTCTTGTGCCAACACTGCGGGCGTCTTGACCTCAACGATTGGGCCACCTTCGACCTTACTGGCGGATGCTTCGGGTGCTCTTGGAGTACTGATGTCGAACGTTGGCACACCAGTATTGGCGGCTGGGTTAGCAATCGGGACGGATGCATTCGCTGGCGCGGCTGATCGCGCTTTGGCGACGAGACTAAGCTGCTCTTGCAAATCATCTATCTGGTCCTGAAGGCTAAGATTCTGAGCTGCTGCTTCATTCAGTCTGTCTGACGTTTCCCGTTTGTAGTTTTCAAACTCTACTTTCAAATGAACATTACGGGCTTGCTCTACAGCAATCTGATCATCACACTGTTTCTTTTCCCAAACTTCAGCATTCTTTGCATGTTCAACAGTCTGTGCATACGAGGCTTCAAAGTCTCTAGTGATACGTTGCCACTCTTCCTCAATTTTGAGGTCGTGCTTGGCATTCGCCTCTGCCCTGAACTCCTCTACCTTGGCATCATGTGCTGCCTGAGCCTGATTCAACCTGACCTCAAATTCATCACCTCGCTTACGTGCCTCGGCTAGTGCAGCTGGAGCTTTTGTCTCTTCTTCTTGCAACTTCTGTTCATGCTCTTGTTCCTTTTGGACGAGCTTGTTGGACCACATGTCTTCGATAGTCTCTACAACTCCTTGCATGATCTGAAGGTGCCTTTGTTCAGCTTCCCTAATTAAATACCTGTAGCGTGTTGCCACTGGTGATCTGTGCAATGTTGTTTTGTATGCACGTGAAGTAAACTACTACTGGCTGATAGATTGTGTCATCCATCGGCACGGGATTACTCCCGGCTGGGTCTGGTACAGCGACGGGTGGACCTGACCCTGGGATGGCGAGCGAGGGTGGACTACGGGAGGGGTCCCCATGGCTTTGTGGTGAGACTGCGGCTGATAACCTGTATTTACCCAGGTCAGCCAAGAATGGGGTAAATCTACAACAACCGCTAAGCTGCTAGCTCTGTTTTGAACCAACGCTATGGAAGAGTAAGATGATGTATGGAACACAGGGTTTTACTGCAGGAGTTTTTACAGTTTCAAACATGATTAGGCACTGATACCAAGAAAAATGAATACTTTCCAGTAAACTACATAACTTACATAACATATCTATGGAAATCCAAGGATTCCCCTAAATGATCTACAAATGGTGGATATTCCCCAGTGTCACTAAGGAGGCTAGTTCGCATGGTACCAGGAAAATCTCTGGCCTTAGGAGAATTCATATGGCCATGGATCTAAACCCATAGAACCCGGCAAAAAACGTCGAAAATTGAGCTGGCAAGTGGATGGGCGTACAAATATGATATGATTAGCCATCTATGGTAGCTGATATATCAATGTGATTCAATGTGTATATATATATATAATGTTTATAATACATACATGATATATATATATATACTATTATAATCTATTATATATATATACGTACATATAACCATTTGGGGTTGACCTCCCTGGGATCACTATACAATCCCTACCCAGTTGGGAACCCCGCCATTTCACCCCGGCCTTGTGTCGTTGTTCCACTGCTTCAGCACGGTACCGTTCGCGGGCGCGGTCGGCGCGGTGCTGTTGCTGGCGTTGGGGGTGCCCAAACGTGCTAAGGCCACGGTCAGCAAGGAAAGGATCGAAAGGAGCCAGGCACACATCCTGCGAGGTGCAGAAACCATGGAAGAAACATGGGAAATTCATGGGAAGTTCCAGCTGATTTATGATGAGCAAGTTATGTCTCTAGGTAACTCTAACGTTAGTTTTGGACCTATGGTAGAAATATCGAATTAGTTTCATGGGTTATAAATCAAACAAACAAAACTGGCGGGGCACCACGTTGTGGGAGACAAAGAAATGAGGTAACTAGGGGATACCACGGGATACCTCAATCTCTGGCACTCTCGACGTCAATTCATAGGATCTTGGGATGTCCATCCGCAGGATTCTGTTGTTTTTCTCATGAAAAAATTACCACATTCAAATGCCATAACTTGGACGTTTTGAACGTATTGCCCCACTTGTTGGACCAAGAAACAGTAGTATGTTGACCCCATACCACTATTCCATCTTGTGAACTCAAAAAATGGTCAAATGGTCAACCTTCACTGCTGTGGTTTTCGTGGAACATTCGTGCATAGTTTGACCATCCAAATTTCGCGGAGCTTCCTGGAAGCTACTGAATAATCAAATATGGCTATAGCTAGTGGTGAAAAGCTGGGTACCCTGGTGAACCCCATGTTTAATGTTTTGCTGGTAAATATATGATTATCTAATGAGAAATAGTATGACAGTATGACATAATAGGTATTGATCCATCCCCATATTAACAGATATTCACTATAACAACAATTTCCTTGTTTTTTCCTGCTTCCAGCCCCTGCGTAGCTCCTGATCAAGTGTAGTCTTCGTCTCAAGGGCACAACAAAATGTCTTCGGCCAAAAATGGCTGCACGGCGGGCGGGTCATCGGTAAAGTAATGGTAGATGCTCTTTGATGTGCCTAAACCTCCCAATAAGGAAATGTAAATTATGTTCTCTCTATATATTTACACTCTATAACATTGATGTATATTATACGTAAATCTGTATATATTATATATTACGCTATGTATGTATATAAATATGTGTGTGACATATATGTATGATATATGTATGTATATATGTAGGTATATATGTATATGTGTATGTATATATGTAAGTAAATATGTATATATATATATGGATATGTGTATGGATAAATGTATGGAAATATGTATGTATATGTGTATATATGTATGTATATGTGTATATGTGCATATATGTATATGTGTATATATGTACAATATATGTATAATATATGTAAAATATATGTATAATATATGTATAATATATGTATAATATATGTATAATATATGTATAATATATGTATCATATATGTATAATATATGTAAATATATGTATAATATATGTATAATGTATGTGTAATATGTAAAATACATGTACAATATATTTTAATGTATGTATAATGTATGTACAATACATGTAAAATATGTGTCTAATATATGTATAATATATAATATATTCATTGTAACATATGTATATGTATAATATATGTATATGTATAATATATGTATATGTATAATATATGTATATGTATAATATATGTATATGTCTAATAAATATGTAAATGTATACAGCACCCGACAGAATTATGGAAAAAAAACGTTTCAATTTACAGGCGCCGCCTGTCTATGATAGAAAAGTTACGAACCTTTTTTTTCCCATAATTATTGTTTCCATAATTATGTTTTTTTCCATAATTCTGTCGGTGACTGTATGTCCATCGATTCGCAATTTGAATGCATTTTAAGGGGGAATATTGAATTATAGAAAATATGTGTCTAAAGATCTGGTAT
>Ga0126342_10008691_pt1 | contig 18203 bp, 16 predicted proteins | sample Cyp1metagenome_FD_92528 | JGI IMG/M metagenome (GOLD analysis project Ga0126342, IMG submission 92528) | Coral microbial communities from Lord Howe Island, Old Settlement Bay, Australia - Cyphastrea 1 metagenome | ecosystem: Host-associated > Invertebrates > Cnidaria > Coral ... | reverse complement strand
ATATATATATATATATTTAAGTTAATTTTCCCAAACCACAGCATCAAACAATCATACCCAAAGGAAAAACATGACCATACAAAATATATGGATCAATTTACAAACGACCTCACCTTTTGACGGGGTCGCATTGCCAGTCTTGGGGATGGGCCACCAACTAACATAGATCTTGTCAGGGAGTTGTGAGAGCACTTTCCTCTAAAGCGGTTGAGCTTGTTGGGGTCCATGGTATGGTCTGTGCATTTTTGTGGGGATGGTAGTGAGAAACTCTTCAGAAGCTTCTCTTTCACCTCCTTATCAATGGTGTTTACGTCTGTCTATGGTGCGAAATTTTGTTAATCGAGACGCCATGGATTGACGAACCATACATATGAAATCATTTGCCGTGCCCTCATAGATAGTGATTCGGACCGTGTCATGCCCTATTTTGGGGTTCAATATAATTTGCTCCCAATCCGGATGGTTTCAGAACAATAATTTTGTTTATTCTCTGCTTAAATCACCATGTTTGCTGGTTAACACACAATTTGTTGCTCGTTATCACAGTTTTTGCTGGTTAGCACCCAATTTGTTGCTCGTTATTGTAAATCACCATGTTTGCTGGTTAACACACTATTTGTTGCTCGTTAAATCACAATTTGTGCTGGTTAACACACAATTTGTTGCTCGTTAAATCACCGTTTTTGCTGGTTAAAATACAATTTGTTGCTCGTTAAATCACATTTTTTGCTGGTTAACGCACAATTTGTTGCTCGTATTTGTTGCTCGTTAAATCACCATTTTTGCTGGCCAAAATACAATTTGTTGCTCGTTAACTCACCAAATACAAAAAAAAGTGGACATCCACGGGACTCGGAAGACCTTGGTGAACGGAGGGGACGTGATCCGCCGAGGCAAAGTCTTGCCGGAAGACCTGCGGCAAGAGATGTACCTGGTGCAATGGATTCATCAAATTCATGTGGGTAAAACAATGCCATAAACCATCCCCCAGTCATCACCATTCTTATGGGTATGTTTACCATTCCCAGTCATAGGTGGTTTATGACATTGTTTTACCCACATTACCATTTTTTTTGCTGTAAATGGAGATTAATATGGAATAGAGTAAGCATATAAGATTCCAAAATGGAGATTAAGGGGAACATTCATTAACCAACTCGACTCAACATGTAGTTTTTGCTGAGTATGGAAGATTAGGAATATTTTTTTTGATGGTTTATTTTTATGTTTCTACCCCGATCCAACTAGTTGGATATGTCCACCATACATCCAATTGTTAGCCTACTTTGAAACCATCTTACCTATTGCACCTATCGAATCTATGGGTACCAATCTGGATGGATTGTAGCAATTCAGACTCAGATGTTTGGAGCCTTCTTGAGATTTGATAGGTAAACATCAGTCCTCTCATTCCTTATGTTGTTTTTTAAGCACGGGATGAAACACCACCAAACGATGAAGCTTTAAATATGCGGATAACATGTCATCATCCAGATTTGGCACTCAGAATGGTTTGTTTTGCTTAATCACCAGCCCATGTGTGGGTTCTTTTGCGGCCGTCGATTTTGAAGGCAGGAAGGCAGAGAAGGATATCATCACCAGCCTTTTTGTTCGTTAAATCTCCAAGGGTGGTGGTGAAGTGTCAATTGTTTTGGGGGGCGATTCCTCCCCATGTCATCCAATGAAGGATGAACCAACTCTTCTGATTACCCTCTGGTAAACTAACATAGCTATAGAAAATCACCATTTTTAATGGGAAAACTCAGTATAAATGGCCATTTTCAATAGCTATGTTAAATTACCAGAGGGTATTATCGAAGTCGGTTGCTATGCCCATATTGACAATTCTCCAAAGTAATTATTCACAAATGAGTTTCTTGGATGTCCCCAAACTATCCCGATTTCTGTCAGTAATAAAAAACAATCCGGAAGTTTGACATTAACCTAGGATAGTATAGATAGCATGACGACATTTGTTAGGCACATCATGGTACATGATCTACTACTGCTGATACATCAGCAATTTCGGGAAAAGATATCAGAAGGGACAAAGGTGTAATTTGATTGGATGATCCTTCAGGCTGCCAGTTTTTGAAACACGAACTACATCTAGAATGAGCAAGCTTTGTTTCTGAGATGAGTAGACTTGCGGGATCATTCCACTGAGCAAGCGGTTAAACTGCTGAATAATGGTGTATATTGAATATTGGTTAATCATGGTGAAGATATTGGTGAATATTCGTGAAACATGATGTGATAATTGTTAATAATCCTTGTTAATAAGTTCCCATTTTTAGTGGCTTCTCCCATGTGGAAGTGGGGTGGTGTTCCAAGTTGGGTATCCAAGGACGTGACCGAGTAATTTTCCCATCCAGCCATTATCAACCATTTAAAAAAAGGCTTTTTACAAATCAGAATCCACCATCATTAGTTCACCATTATTAAGCATGATCAACAAAAAAAGACACATCATTTTTCACGCAGATTCACCAATATTTTCACCATGACTAAGCAATAACCATTTAACCAATATTAATTACCATTATTAGTTAACCATTGTTAAGCATAATATTAACCATTATTAGCCACTATAAACCATCATTATTCAGCAGTAACCAATCCTCACCAGCTGCTCTGTTGAAGGCATGGTTTGTTGACACCCATGGAGATCGCACAGCTGCTCAGTGGCTTGGGCACGTTGACGCTCGGCGCGTATGCTACCGCGATAGGTGGCTTGAATCGATCATGGGGAGATAATTCATGAAATGTATACTATATACTCACTATATATATATACACACATAGTGATATAGTTTTATATATACATATAGTTATATAGTTATATATATATATATACATAGTTATGTAGTTTTATATATATACATGCACAGTATATCTCCATGATATCCCCATTGATTATGTGTAGATTCCCAGGTGGATATATTTTACAAGACTGGAGTGCTGCACCATTGGCAGGGAGGCTCTACCACCGATTATTGTAGCATTGGATCTCCGAATTTGGTGTGTCTCAAATTACTTGTAGGGTTTATATACCCTCCGGTAAACTAACATAACTATGGAAAATCACCATTTTTAGTGGGTAAATCAACTATACTATAAATGGTCCATTTCCCACAGCAAACTGTTAGTTTACTGGAGGGTATATATATATATATCAACAAGGCGCCGCGCCAATGGCTGAATGAAAAGGATATGATCTATCCATTGGGAATTTTTCAGGCGAATAATCAGATGATTGAAAACTAGGGTTGAGCACTTTTTAGGCGTGCCAAGCTTAAAATGGAAATACGACTCGGCGGGTTTGATGATTTTGTACAGGCAGATATGGTGATGGAAGTGACAAATGTCGATGGAGAGTTTGATCAACGAAATGCAGATGTTTGCGACAGCACAACTGGGAAGTCTTGCGAATTAGAATTGAAGATAGGGACTTACCCTCTGGTAAACATACAAAAACTATGGAAAATCACCATTTTTAATGGGAAAACTCACTATTTCAATGACCATATTTCACTGGAATGTTGCTAATCCACCAGAAGTGGAGAAAAAAATATGTGGGATTTTCCCCAAGTGTTGGCGAGCAAGAAGACCACCGTCAACTGCAACCAGGGGATGGGTCAATACGTACGGTTTTGCCCCATATGCACTAGCTGAACTATGCACCTGAATTCGAAGTTCCAAATGCCAAATGGTTTGAAATAGATGGATCATGAAATATGGATGTTTCAGCTGGTGTTTGAAAGCTGCTAGAAGGATCTTGCACCTTCTTTTGCTCGGATTTGCTGTGTTGACTTGTCGTCTCCTACGGTCATTGGGTCGCATCTCGTTTCCAATGAATAAGTACAGGTAGAGGAATGCATATACAATCAGGCATATGTAACATGTGTATGTTGAATATAGTAATAATGTGTATTTAATATAATATAGTATTATGTATATATATACATACATCATGAACAAACATATATTACTACAATATATATCAATATATATATATACATATACATATGTTCATGTTTTCGTGTATGCATTCATTTGCGAGTTTCGATGCATCCATGTGTTTCTATCCTCGTGGATCACGTCACGTCAGAACGTAGCGCAGCTCTCAGGAACGTTGAGGACTGGGAGACGCACACGGCCTACACCCACGGACTGCATAAGGAGACTGGACTGGGGCTGGAGGCTCCAACGGACGTGAAGCAAAACAATGGGGTTGTCGGGTTATCCACAGCGATGTTCATGGATATGATGATTAACTAATTGATTTGGGGTACCCTATTTTCACAGGAGTGAGCAAGAATGGGATGATGCAAGACAAAAAATGATCGGCTAGAAGCAGCAATCATCAAGATAGAAACAAGAAGCCTGTGCAATGAACAGAGAGTCTAAGGACCAGTCTTCCAGTGGGACCACCATGAAACCTCACCAAGAAATCAAGCGGTATGTATAACCTGACCGTTTCGGGGGATGGAAGCAATGCCACAGGACATAGGTTTCAGGTGAAAAGACTTCAACATATTTGAATCAAAGGTCACAGAAAGCATCCGAAGATTTTTCCCTATAGTTGGTGGTATAACGACATTTTGTTATTTTCATTTTATTCCTAGTTAAGTTGCTTATTTGTTAACTTTGGAAGGCAACAAGCGTTTTGACTATACTATTTACGGGTGTGGAATGCAACAAGCGTTTTACCAGAATCCTTCAGTGCGCAAAACGTTTCTTTTGTTTGTTTGCTGAAAACCTTGTGAAAACCTGGTGAATTCACCAAGTTTTCACCAGGTTTTCACCAAGTTTTCACCAGGTTTTCACCAAGTTTTCACCAGGTTTTGGCATTCACCGCGTTTTCACCAGGTTTTGCAAATTCACCAGGTTTTCACCAGGTGTTCATCACGTTTTCAAAATAACCGACATGTTCATCAAGTTTTTGGAAATTCACCAGGTCTTTTACCAGGTTTTGGAATTCACCAGGTTTTGGAAATGCACCAGATGTTCACCAAGTTTTGGAAATTCACCAGGTGTTCATCAAGTTTACACCAGGTTTTGGAATTTCACCAAATTAAACCCAAATGTCACTTTAAAACGCATAAACTCCACCAAAAAAAACAGAAAAACGCTTCTTTTGGTGAATTTTGGAGGTGTAAAACGCTTCGTTTTTTTCACGTTTTGGAAATTCACAAGGTATTAGTTTTCTTCAAGCTTTCACCGGGGTTTGGAAATTCACCAAATTTTCACCAGGTGTTCATATTTTTTTCCAAGCCTGGGCGATCAATCAGGAGGTTTCAGAATCGCATCAAGTTTTCACTGCAGTGATGGTAGGTATGTAATTTTGAAAGAAGCATTTTTTTCGGAACCATTTCCAGGGAAAAAAACGCAAGAAGCGTTTTCTACTCTCCCTTGAACACAAAAAAAAAACGTTGGTGGATCCCTGGCAAACCCTCAGCAACTTGATGATTCCAAGGGATTTTCCTCTGTTGGTGGTTCGTTGTGGTGTCACCAGTTGCAACGAGGTGGTGGACAGTACTCCCGAGAGAATCAGGTGAATGAAAAATGGTCGATAATATGATGTGAATTGTCACAGGATTTAATTCAATCCTTTGGTTTACCCTCTGGTAAACATACAAAAAACTATGGAAAATCACCATTTTTAACGGGAAAACTCACTATAAATGGCAATTTTCAATAGCTACGTTAGTTTACCAGAGGGTACTTTTGGTAGTTTGCAAGTATCCCCCATGGATCACTTTGAAAAAATCAACTGGACCATGGTTGAATCATTTATCCAAATCCATTATCCATGGTTGAATCAGTGGCCATTTCAGGAACCTAAATTGGAGGTACCTACCATAAATTTTGGGGCCTATATAAGGCCTATGTAAGGGAAATATCCTCACAAAATATGGCCTTATATGGCACAGTACCTCCATTTTAGGATCATGAAATTCCCATGGATTGAATCATTTTTGGTCTAAAGGATCACTATGATCACTTGTCTTTTCTTGTTTATGACCTTTTGTAGTTTGGACATGTCAATGCCAAGCATGTTTCAAGGGGCGTCTCATCCCAGAAAAATCTGGAAAAACGTTGACATGTCCACAGATTTAACTTACCCCAAAAATTGGATGGTTAGATGCACCAGCATCTGGCCAATGCTAATACTAGAACTTGGATACCCCAAAAATGCATTACATTAAACATAAATTAACCATATTAAAAGATATGGGGGTTTCCATAGTCATGGGGGTACCCAAAAAATGGATGGTTTATTTCAGGGAAAATCCCATTTATAAATTGGATGATTTAGGATATTTAGGGGTACCCCCATTTATGGAAAGCTCCATATGTGAATCCCCCAAACTTGGTCCCGGAATCTGCGGCTTGTCACCAGGAGAGCAATGTGGTGCGCTGGTTTTGGCAGGTGGTTCGTGACTGGGCCAACTCTGAGGACTCGGTGGCGGGGTTTTTGGGGAAAACCACGGGAAAATCCTCGTTTTTATGACCCATGACGGATTCATGGTGCTGCTATATATGGTAACATGGATCCCATCAATATACCCCAGTCATGTTAGCATATATACCAGCACCATGGATCCTATGGGTGAGATTGTGTCTTGGGTGCAGTTGGAATTATAAATGGGAAATGGCTATGATAGCTATGATAGTAACTCCCATAAGTATCCATAGGTTGGGATATAACTTCTGAAACTCTGATTACGTATTCACTCAGAACTGGAACTGCACTCCCCTCTTGGTTCATGGTTCAACTGGGATGACAAAATATTAACCTCGGATAAATAAACACACAGTCTATATGATTAAAAGAGTCATATGATTTACCTTTGAAAGTCATTGGCTTATTTGGCACTCCCTCACCAAGAAACGGGAATTTTGAATTAGCCCTCAACTTTTTTTTACACATGTTTAAAGCATTGGTAAAGCCTGGTGGGGTAGTTTAATCCATTGAGATATATTGATTGAGATATATTGATATATTGAGATATATTGAGATATATTGAGATATATTTGCTATATGATCTGGGTTGAAAATCATGAGATCAAGGCATCATATCTGGATATAATTTGGTAATACTGTAATACTTTGATGTATTGGCCATAAATGTAGATATAAGATTGGGAATTGTACATGATATTGGGATGGATGGGTCAATATCTGTGGTTTCCCCAACTTCTTGTTTGGGGAAAAAGGCATCTCAAAAGTGAATTTCATCTGATTGTATGGAGATGGTTCATGATGCATCTGGGCGAATATATGAAATGCGCCCATGTCCCGAAATTCTGTTTGCGTGGATTCATACTTTTTGGATGCTCATATGATACACATGCGATGGTAGAACTTATTAGGAGATATTAGGTGGTGAAATATGAAGGTTTCCGAAAATGGGGGTACCCCTTAATCATCCACTTTAATAGATATGATTTTCCATGAAATAAACCATCCAGCTTGGGGTACCTCCATGACTATGGAAACCTCCAGCTTTGTACCACAACCTGCCCCAATTCATCCCGGGACAGGTGGCCAGAAAAGCCGTGAACCCCCCCTGGTCTCGTCATTGCCATATCCCCGAAGTAAATGGAGGTTTTTTGAAGGGGAATATCCATAGGAACTGATGGAAAAATCCCAGATACAAAAGCTGGATTTTCCAGCAAGCCATTTTTTTTTAATACCGGAGGGTGGCTGATATAACCCTCCACAATCTTGATATGCTAACCAATACCAGCTCTTGTGCTGTTCAGGATATCTCTTGGGTGAACTGACCCATATCTGCCCAGGATACATTTACCCATTCTGGTTGATGGAGGGGTAAAAAACTAGCCTTCATATATTGGGATAAGTATAAGTAGCTGGAAAGGCATATCTGGGTGGTGGTTTGGAGCATGGCTTTTATGTTTCCATATATTGGGAATTTCATCATCCCAACTGACTTTAAGATTTTTCAGAGGGGTTGAAACCACCAACCAGCAAGCAACCAGTATTTCATGGAATGACCAAAGGCGGCTTTGAACACTGCTCACGTGTAAAATACATCCCATTCGACCCCAAAGGGTATCCCAATTATATCCCCATTGTGGTTGATCTTGCAATACGTGCCATGGTCAATTTGGTTGGATTGTATGCACATATTGGGGATAGAATCCATGAAGAGTGAATTATAGACCTAGCAATGTTTGGATTCCCGTTATGAAATGGATGGCAATAGTCCATGTACCTTGTTTTGACCATGGCACATATGTTAGCACATCCGATTGTATCCCAATTATATCCCCATGATATCCCCTGTATATCCCATTGTGGAGTACATTGCAACATATCCCAGTTTCCATCACCCTATCATAGCTGATTATTACAATCCCTTGCCCCAAAAAAATTGAACACCTCCATTTCTTTCTGGTCCCGAAGATGTATAAAATGTATAAATTCCCTACATCCACCATGGTTTCTGGGGTCAATGTTGGAAAGAACATATAGATGTGCTGGTCCGTTGCGCTCGTAGCGCCTTGCGGTTGCCACCTGTCGGGCTGCGTGACCAGCGGTCATCATTATCCAAAAGATTCGGCAATCTAACAATGAAGTAGCAAGAAAGTCATCAAATACAATTACTGGTTGGTGGTTTCAAACATGGCTTTTATTTTCCATAATATATGGGATGTCATCCTTCCCATTGACTAATATTTTTCAAGATTGTTAAAACCACCCACCAGATTAAGTACCAGCAAAAACTATAAGATATTATTATAAGTATGATTAAGTATGATTAAGTATGCACCATATTTCAAACAATGAAGTACCGAAAAAAAATTAGCATCAACCAAGCCATTTGGGTTCTGCCGAACGCCAGGAGGTCCTTCTGCCCCAATTGCTGCAGTTTGTGACCGGCTCTGCGCGGGTCCCGGTGGGTGGTTTCAGTGAACTCGTGCCTTGGCGGTCGACGTTTGGAGAAAAAATGGGGTGAAACAGATGGGTTTAATTTGGTGCAATGGGATATATTGGGATATAGGTGGATGAATATATATATATGAATAATATTGAATATGAATATGTATACATGAATAGATATTATGATATCGATGTGATGTATATAATTCATGATGATTCATATATACATATTATATTATATAGCCACATACATATATATATATTATATATATATTATATATATACATATATTATATATATATATTATATATATTATATTATATATATATATATATTTGGGTATTAGTCTGAACACAGCCCAAAACATTACTAGTGACTAGTGTGCATAGCAAGTGTCAAAAACCCTGCGAAACTAGTGTGCATAGCAAGTGAAAATGGATCTACCCCTGTGATTATTTGGTTCAACTCATTTTGCTGCTTCAGTCCCAAGTCTTGTTCGCCTCGGCTCCCCGATTTGTTGGGGGAAAACTCCCTATGTTTGTCGCTTCCCCATGTGAGGTTGGTTTCAACGGAGCCAAGCATGCCTTCACTTTAGCTGGAGCGAATCATCTGTCGAAGCAGGCATTGCCTGTGGCCCACACCTGCATTTGTTGCTTGCTTCGCCAATGCTGCGACCGGATGGATGGATACTTTAGTATAGCCGCACTTGGGGATATAATATTTGATATAATAGAATGTTATAATGATGTTAAACAAAGCAATGCCAGAAAACCCCATGGCAAATTTAGGGATGGTTTACTATTTAGTAACATTACACCAATGAGCTAAAAACATGTATTTTTGCGCAGGGGAAGGAAGATTTGCCATGAATGCCGGTGATGTTCAGTGCATGCTGGTGGAACTGTGTTTGTTTGACCGGTACATATAGCAAAACCCCCAAAAAATAGCTTACTCTGGCAGGGGGCCCCAAACAGTGCGGGGGAAGAAAAATTGAGGAACACATGTTATTTTTAAAGGAATTCATAGGATCTTTACACAAGGACTCACAGGATCTGTGCTGCACAATCATGAATCTCTGTACAAGGATCCTTTGGGGGAACTCACAAGATCTCTGTGCAGGGAGCCTCTAGGGACTCACAGGATCTCTATCCAATTCGGATCTCGTAGGATCTCTTTTTTTGACGGACCCTTTGTGGGCACAAGATCTTAAAAGAACTGGCACGACCTTTGCACAAGGGAACTCGTGGTTTGGGACCACCTGATCTGTAGTTTAGGGATGTTTAGGGATAGCGTTTGTGGGTAGTGCTTCACTGCTGGTTGAGTTGGGTAGAGATTGTGGGAATGCCCTGCTACGTGTAGCTGTCGGACACCGGACTGGGGATCCAATTCGGTTTACGATAGGAAACATTCGAAAACAAATCAAGGTAAAAGTTGTCATACCTAGCCGAAAAATGATTTCGTTCAAGGATATCTCATGTTTGCCATGGGTAAAGTATGGCAGGACAAGGAGGTTTGATATGTGTGAACGGTTTGTAATTATCGAAATGTTAAGCCACAGCGCAAACGGCCATGGCCGTTTAGGACAACCTATCGGATAGCACTTTTCCATGAGGATTCGTTGAATTTCATACTTGGTGGGTATATCCCCAAAAGGCTTAGTTGATGTTAGAGATTTCATTGTGGAAATGGCATGCTTGCAGGGTACCAAAGTTTTAAGCATCCATAACCATATCACCGTAAAAACTGGCGAAGTAGCTTTGGGTGTCCCGAGCAAAAAAGATGATGCTGATTTTTATGTTGCCTGTCGGATCCAGTCGGTAATTTCTTCTTTCTACACATTGAATGTATATTGAATGTCAAGTTTGCACATCGTTCAGTACTGCCAAGAAACATAAGAAATGAAGAGTTCGTTTGTCCCTGAAATGTGCGCCCAAAAACAGCATCTTTTCTTCGCTGTTTCTGAGGCACATTGGATATGCCTCCCTACCCAGATTTGGAGACCTGCCGCCACAAGATGACGCAAATGTTACGCTTGGGACGATCTCACTTCGATGAGGGTGCAGGCCTGCTGGATCGATGGATCGATGCACAGTGGCATGTGCTATGATTGTAGTTGTTTATACCATGACATAGCATATGTATGCATATGTTGTATCATGACTTCATATGAATTGCACACAATTTGTCAATAATTTGAATATAATGACGTTATCATGTTGTGATACACGTGTTTATAATGATAGATTATGATATATACATATATATATATATATGTATGTTTATGCATATATATATAGACAATACATATGTACACAAAAATATATATACATATGTTCTTTAATACAAAAGAAAAAGTAACGTGAAAGTGCGGAACAGACGGATTTTCCCCTCATAGTCCTGTCCAGGTGCAGGTTCCGTCTGCACCCAAGTCATCCCAAGTCCGAATGATGGGCCTCCCAGGTACAGTTGGGCTTTTCACCGAAAATGTCATGCAGTTCAGTCGTAGACAACCCTGGCTGTATCTCCAAGTCTCCAAAGATATACACACAGACTCAGTCGGATTTCACCCAATAAACAGACGTATGTCCAAATCAATTGACAAGCTGTTGTCAACTTCAGTAACCCATATACCCTCTTGTAATTAAACATAGCTATGGAAAATCACCATTTTTCATGGGAAAACTCACTATAAATGGCCATTTTCAATAATTAGCTATGTTAAATTACCAGAGGGTAAGATCGCACTTAAACAAGGCCTGTAACCACCATGCGAGGGTTTTTTCTCTGGTAGTCAACCGTGGCGATGGAAAATCCCGAAATTTTCGTGTCAAGCTATACCACCATGTGACCGTTAAATACCCCAGTTTTCAGGTAGATGCACTTTGTTGGTTATTTATCCCAGAACTTCTATTATACCAAGCTATATACATCATTATACATCCCCTCAGATTTGTATATGATACATCCCCTATTATATCCCTATAAATCCCATATTCTATAAGTATATATAAAGATATAATAGGATAAATCCCTATTATAATTTGACATAATTATACATAACTATATATATGTATGTATGCATGCATGCATGCATGTATGCATGTATGCATGTATGCATGTATGCATGTATGCATGTATGCATGTATGCATGTATGCATGCATGCATGTATGTATGTATGGATGTATGTATGTATGTAATGTAATGTAATGTAATGTAATGTAATGATCTGTAATGTAATGTAATGTAATGTAATGTAATGTAATGCATGTATGTCTGTCTGTCTGTCTGTCTGTATGTATGTATGTATGATATATGTACATATTATAGATATATCATGATATTATATATATAATATCCCTACTAGATCTTCATTGATGTTCCTTTTCCGCCAGGTCAAGCCGAGACCTGAGCGGAGACCATTCCGATCGCGAACGCTCGGGCGGGTTTCGGGGCCGGCATTTTGATTCGTTTTTCGGAGAAACGATATAGGACCATCATTGGAAACTCATGGAAAATCATTGGAAAATCATTAGAAAATCACTGGAAAGTCGTGGAAACTCATTGGAAAAGTCATGGCAAATCATTGGAAACTCATGGAAAATCATAGGAAAATCAGGGCAAAATCAAATCGAATGAATCTAATGATGAGGTCATTTTTGTTGGTAAAACTCCTTGGGAAATTTCACATAGAACCCGACTGGGTGAGTGGCTTGAGTTTCAGCCATGATGGGGGATGCGCTCAGGTTGGGCACAAGAGGAAAGATGCACGTGTAGTCATCCAGTTTTTATAAAAATCTAAGATGTTCAAGCATACATGTAAGTGCCGATGTTTGAAATTTCCAGGCTCTGACTCTAGACTCTATACTGAAGGAGTACTATCAATGTGTGCACTGGTGGTTTCAAATGCCTGGGATCATGGATTTGCAAGGTGGTTCCCACAAGTCACGATGCAAGTCAGCCGTCCTGTATGGAAGGAGAAACCATTGATTTGTGATTGTGTTTACCCTCTGGTAGTCTTACATAGCTACGGAAAATCACCATTGTTGATAGGTGAATCATCTACAGATGGGTCATTCTCCAGAGCTTTGATAGTTTATTGCAAGGTAACAATTTGTCAGATGATTCTTTGACCCCTGGTTCCTCTTGATCGAGCAAAAAAAAAAATTGTGCGCTGAGATCCGGTCAACATGACAGCTCCACATGGACTGATTGGCAGTGTTTCCTGCTGGGACCCACTGGAAAATTTATGCGAAAAAAAAACATGAACAGCGGGGGGCTGAAGCATCTTTGAAACAAGTTTAAACCATTGGTATTTGTTTGAAAATAAGGTACCCCTAGATGGTTAATCATCAGATTCCCACTACAAAATGGTCATTTTCAGACGCAGCCATCTCTTGTGGTGGTTTCAAGCTGTCTCATTTTTTTCGTCCACGAGGAGCTGTTCATTTAGGACTCCAAGCCGCGAGTTTGGGGCACAGAATCCGATCATGGATTTGGCTTCAGCTTCGCCAATTTGGTCATGTATAATTGTAGTAATGATATATGTATAATTATAGTGTAATGCGGGGCAATGTGGGATGGGTAGTGTAAGTTATTGTTTAAATATGTTTAATACGTTGGTCTTTTGCCATCAATGGGGGTATATACTTACCATATTGATCATGTACTGCAGATCTAAATATGAAAATTGTCTAGCTTCGCCCGCTGATGTCAGTTCATGTGTGACTGCGTGGGCCTTAAAGTGTAAAATTGATGTGAAGCTGAACACAATGAAGAAATGAATTGCAAAGTATGCCAATAGTCTAACTACTTTAATATACATTAGCATTAACATACACATGATTTGAAGAGAACGAACAGTATACCGTATTGTAGCTGGTGGGATACATTTAAGAAGGTGATTTCCGTTCCAGTCGTCGCAAAGCATTAAAGTTCTTTGACTTAAGTTGATCGACTCGGCTTAGCCGGAAGCAAGACATACCCCTGATACTTGATTGAATTGGGTACAATTTTGGTACTTCCACCTTGATGGGAAAACAGGATTGAGATTGAGACGTGTCTATTGGGTCCAATTTTGATACTTCCCTGAAAATTGGAAAACCGTATTGAGATTATGAGAGAAACGTAGTGTCTCTAGGGAGATTGCCAGCACGGCTTCAGTGCCCAGAACATGCGCGAGTAATCGCGAGTCGCCGGCACTGAGACCCCTCATGGTTTCACATGCGGACAAAGAAATCGCTGCAGCTCATGTCCCAAGGATACCGTGTCTCTTGAAGATATTTTAAGATATCTTGCCAATTATATAGTTCTATTATGTTCTATAAAAAAAAATATCCTAATATTTGGCGAGTCAATTTTTCAGTTAAGACCCAAGGGGATGCTTGCTTCTGGTCCAGTCTGTTCTTATTATATACCCTCTGGATCCCTCTGGTGGTTTAACATAGCCATGGAAAATCACCATTTTTAATAGGTAAACCATCTATAAATGGGCCGTTTCCCATGGCTATGTTAAATAACCAGAGGGTAACATTTACTATGATATATTTGTGGGTATCCCAAGTTTTACACCTCCACATTCGAGAAAACAGTCGGACCTCAGTCGACCTTTTTTTTGCTGACTCCATTCTAGTTGTTGTAGTTCAACCGCCATTCTGTTATTTACGTTTGCTGACTGCATACATCCCAAGGATGAGACTCGGATGAGATCATTGATTCGAATTCATGATTCCATAATATTCTATATTCTTTGCAGGATCCCGTATACGTAGTATTCCCTTCCCTCAAATATTCAACACCCAAAAAAACATGGTTTAGAAGAATTTAGAAGGGGATCTAAACTAATTAAACATATTGGAACCCTCATTGGGTGTGTTGTTTTTTACCTCAGAGGGATGAGATTCTTCACTGAGTTTGTTGCGAGTTCAACTCTGGACAGGCCAGCCTTGGAAGCCTTCCAGCGCTGGACCAAAAGGGGCGATGTTTTTGGTGCTGGGACTGGTTAGTTCTCTCAAGAAACCATACTAAACATTACTAAGCCCCGACCAGTAATCAAACACTGCAATTCAAGATACATTATTTCAGGATTCTAGATGTTTTTTTAAGATACACGTGTTCGATTGCAGTGTTTGATTACCAGAGGGTACTCGGAAGATGTCAACAGTGCCAACGCTCGTCTTCCCGAACGGTCAGGTCAAAGGGGCTTTGTCATTAGTGTCTGTGCAAATCAATGGATGTGTGCTCTTACAGTATCAGTCAGTTTTGGTTAGGCTATCTCCTTATATTTCTTGATATTTGTACCAGCCGGGCCGCTTGGCCGACATCAGGGCAGAGGCATCAAGAATAGCCAGCCGATTCCATCGCGCCTCGCTCTGACTCCGACTCAGAGGTACTTGACAGCGGTGAATGCCGCTGAATGCCTCTCCTTCCGTAGGCTTGACGGCTTGACGCTGGCCCTGGGGGAATGGAACGGACCAAGGGACATGGAAATTTCGGTCAAAAACGAGGAAAATGCCGATCAAACCCAGGGGGTCACCCTATGGACAGCCACTGCCCGAAAGGATGTGACTGAACGCCAGCATTTTGCCATGTGTTTGCAAATCATCATTGCAACTCGGTGTTTCTGAAAGGGCCGGGCCGGATGGTGGCTGGTTCATTTCACTGGCGATGACAAGATTAGACTTAAGGGGGTGAGTTTGTGTGCTATTAACAATTAACTATGACTATGACCTATTAACCCACTATTTGAACATAGATTATTAGATACTTACACTGTGATGTGTTTAAAGGTAATTACTAATTACATTGTATGGAAATTATCTGAATGATAGTTGTATACACATGTTTGCTAACGGAACCTTGCCACGTTGTGGTGTGACACGAGTTACTTTTTTTGGAGCTTCGTAAAGGATGGAGATGAAAACTGGTGCATGGTCTAACAATCAAATTAGCTCAAATTCTGCTGACAGATATGAAGCATTCAGTATTCTCTCAATTTATAACTATGTCGTACTATGTCTAAATGGGGAAAAAAGAGGAAGACGTTGAATTCGTTCTGCGAACTATACGAACTAGATCCGATTTGATGTTTTAACATGCAAATTAAGATTGAAAGAAATGGAACCTGCAATCAACAATCATGTCTCCTATTTGTCAATCTGAGGATGGACATCAATAATTTCTGCAAAACAAATAAATAAGATGTATATTACATTTGTTGAATAGATATTTGTACATATTATAAATATATTATTAATAAAAAAATATCGATACTATTACTACTTATAAATATCATTGTTTTGCTTTAACCTTATTATTAAATATATTTAAAAAAAATATTACGGATAAAATAAATTTTATTTATCCTCACGAAATATTTAATATTTAAAATATGAATAATTAAATAATTAAATAAGAAATTAATGAAAAATTCGATAAAATATAATATATATATAATATAATATATTATAATTTTATATATTACAATTTTATATTTATTTAATTACATATATTTATATTTATATAATAAATATTAAATAATAATTAAAATATTATATATATATATTAATAATTTAAAAATTATAAAAATATATTTTAATATATATGAGCGATGGTTTTTATTTACGTATATGGAAAATAATTTTTGGACTTACTCTGGTTTGTTAAAAATATTATATTTAGTTTGTAAAATGATATAGGAACATTCCGAAAACGAAATAAATAAAAATATTACGGGATTGGAAAACGAGATAGGAATACCCTGTTAATTGCTTTATATAACAAATATGGTTCGTAATTTATATATATATATATTAAAAATTATTAATAATTATTTATTTATTTTTTTTAATAATATAATATATTATATATTTTTAAAATTATTATAAATATTAAATTATATATAAATATATAATATATATATAAATATATAATATATATACATAAATATATATATATATTTATATTTAGACATATAAATAATTAAATATATAAATATTTAAATATATATAAATATATGTATATATATATATTTAAATTTAAATATATAGGTATATAAATATATATTTTTGTTAAATATTAATTATTTTTTTTATTTTGATATTATTTATTATTTATTAGGAATAACTTACAAATATATATATATATATTTATTTATTTATATATTATATATATAATTATATAAATAATTTTCTTATATATTTTTTTTTAATATATGTTTTTTATTATTTAATATTTTTTTATTTTTATTTTTTTTTATAATTTATTTAAAAATTATTTTCCTAATATTTAGGTATTATTTTATTTCCTATTTGTCGTTAGATTTTATTAGAACTATTTTTTTTTCCTCTACCTCCGTATCCTCCTCCTCCATTTCTTCCGTTTCCTCCTTTATCTCCGCTATTTTTTCCTCCTCGCAGTCTAGATTTTAACCGCGACTTCCAGATCGCAGGGGGCACTACCGGACCTTAACGACCAGATAGAATGCCAGAAAATATACTAGATAAAATACTAGAAAATATATTAAATAAAATATTACAAGATATATTATATAGAATGCCAGAAAATTTGCCAGATAAAATGCCAGAAAATATATTAGATAGAATACCAGAAGATTTGCCAGATATAATGCCAAATTAAATATTAAAAGATTTATCAAATAAAATACCAGAAAATATGCCAGAAAATATATCAAAATATATGTCAAAAGATATGTCAGATAGAATGCCAGAAGATATGTCAGATAGAATGCCAGAAGATATATTAAAATATATGCTAGAAGATATGCTAGATAGAATGCCAGATTGAATGCCAGAAGATATATCAGATAAAATGTTAGAAAATATGTTAGATAGAATACCAGAAGATTTGCCAAATATAATGCCAAATAAAATATTAGAAGATTTGTTAAATAGAATACTAGAAGATATGCCAGAAGATATGTCAGAACATATGCCAAAAGATATGTCAGATAGAATGCCAGAAGATATGTCAGATAGAATGCCAGAAGATATATTAGAATATATGCCAGAAGATATACTAGATAGAATGCTAAATTGAATGCCAGAAGATATGTCAGGTAGAATATCAGAAGATATCCAGATAGAATACCAGAAGATTTGTCAGATAGAATACCAGAAGATATGCCAGATCCTATGCCAGAAGATATGTCAGATAGAATGCCAAATAGAATGTCAGAAGATATGTCAGATAGAATGTCAGAAGATTTGTCAGTAAGAAAATGTATAAATGTCATGGTGGGGATCACACGAAGTAAAGTAATTTTTTTTAGGT
>Ga0126342_10008690_pt1 | contig 18203 bp, 17 predicted proteins | sample Cyp1metagenome_FD_92528 | JGI IMG/M metagenome (GOLD analysis project Ga0126342, IMG submission 92528) | Coral microbial communities from Lord Howe Island, Old Settlement Bay, Australia - Cyphastrea 1 metagenome | ecosystem: Host-associated > Invertebrates > Cnidaria > Coral ... | reverse complement strand
CAATTGTTGATGTTGGGGCGCTTCATGTTTGAGCCATGCCATATGGATGAGGTGGAGTTTCACGCGCCCCCGCGCGAGTCAAAAAGCAAGCGCTGGCTTTCGTTCCACCCCTTCTCAGGTATGATAATCTGATATACTAGCACTATGCATATATGTATATATATATATATAACATTATATATCTGAACATCAGTGGAACTATGTGTAACTCAACAGATGGCAGACAGTTTGATCAGTTTCCAGCTGGCGAAGGTACTTGAAGAGTCCATCCGTCTGAGCCGCTTGGAATTCGAACACAAGTCCGAGGCACAGATGGCCCGGAGCCGCAGATGGCCATGGGAAATTCGACGCCTTGAGAAACACCTGGGTCAGATATGACTCAGATATGACTCAAATATGAACCACTTTGGACCACTGTAGACTGTAGTTCTGCAAGATGTCTGTATGGACTGAATCCTTGAATCCTTGAATCATTCTTGGTGACCCTCGACATGCACAAGGTACACTTTGAAAAAGGCAAGTAGTAGAAAAGTGAGAATCCTGAAGCTGAGGATATGGCGCTGCAAGATTCGCGAACTGAATGGGAAAAGTAAGGAGCTTAGTGTCATCTGTGAACAGTTCTTTTGGAGCTTCTGAAAATTTCTGGAGCCTGCTCTCTTCGCTCCAATTGTCAGCCGTGTGGTGAGTCCCACTGAATTTGAGCTCGGACATCCGATCATGGCTCGTACTGGGGCAGGTCGGAGCGGAAACGCATGGAGGAGGAAGTGGTCGATGCAATCTTGCAGCAATCGGTCTAGACCCCAGTCGCGCAACGACCAGGTGGTTCTCACGTTTGGAAATGTCAAGAGACGGTTGAGAGATGTGGGAATTTCTCATCGCATAGAAATGAAGAGTGTTCATGCATGTTCATGCCATGACTTGTACTGGTATGGGCTGTTTTAAAATGAAACAGTGTTCACTGCAGATTGAGCAGCAATGAACAAGGGTTTTCATGAGCATGCAGATGGACAATGGCCAGAAGCATCATGTAGCCTCCAGTCAGCGGTTCCTTCAGAGCATGCGCAGAGACTCAAAACGCAACGCGGAAAGAAAGTTGCCCATGTTTTCAAAATCCCCACGCTGCAAGCTGAAATGAGTTTGCCGCATATTTCATGTCTTATTCTTTGACGTACCCAAGTTGGGGTTGTCGCACTGCATGTTGTCCAAGGTTCTAGAAGAGGAGCAAAAGCAAATGACTTTGGCAATGAAAGAGTCCAAGGAGGAGGTGATTCAGACCCAACCTGATTTCGCCGCGTTGTATGGCATGGCCACTCCCTTAGTGGGAAGATGGCTCAGGCTTTAACCAAAAGCATCCTTGCTTGATACATATGATATGAAAGGTGCAGAAAAAGTGCAGTTGTTCCTGTTCCTTTGCCTTTTGTGGGAACGACGGGCCTGCTAAATCAATGAGAGCTGTTTGAGGTGAATTCAGATATGGTCAGCTTCTCAGAGGGAGATGATGGGAGTTTTGTGAGTAGGGATGTGCAGTACCTAGCAGTACCTAGCACCCCGGAAACGGAGAGAGGATGGCTTCTGTAGCTTTCATCAGCTTGTCTTGAGCCTGCCAACCCTGGCCTGCGAGCTTGACAATGTACACCAAGGTGCAGGGCGCCTCCTCTTCTTCGGCTCACGATGACAAGAGGCTTACAGTGCTTACAGAGAAGCTACAAAGCGAGTCACAGCAAGTTCGTTGCTTTTAACATCTTTTAACTCAACGCATCTCAAAGCAGAGACTTATTGTGGTGGACACCCATGCACCGGCCAGGGACAGCCGAGACTTTCAATATCCTGAATCTGTCTATGCAGTTGTGGCCTCAAAACCTGTGCAGCGCCAGCTCCGCCATCGACTTTGATATGCTGTTTGTATTTTGCCTTGAAGGCATCGCAGCATGTAATCATAATATGAAACATATGATGTATTTTATATTATATATGTATTCTATATGAACTATTTTGCAGAGTTCGGAAAACATTTCAGTGAGCTCTTCATAGGTCTCTGGGCGAGAAGGAAACATGGCAACAATTTCGCAGAAAAAAATGCACACATGACTGATGAAATACTGACAGGTAATGTCGATGGGCTTTCCACTGGAAAAATGCATCCAGGCCGTGACCAGAGCAAGCTTGGTGTTTGGAGTTTCTTCAGGTTTGCCTTGGCCACATGGTCACACTTGACATAGAAAATTGTTGGAAGATGGATTGAGACAATGGATTATCGGATGATTATCGTTGTCATCATGTTGAAGCTATGTTTTCACGTTGACCTCACAGCGATCTCAGGCGTATCACCTCGTAGGTGACAATCCAGAGGGCATACTTCAATTCTGCTGCCAGACTTTAGGTCGCTGAGGCAGGACTCAGCTTGACAGGAGCTGCTGTGGCCCAGCTTGGCGATATCTGCAGTATTTGCGGTCTCAAGATTTAGGACCCCTACCTGTGGTTATATAATCAGTTGATCATAATTTCCGCAATAAACGTAGCCATTCCGAGGTATGCCGGTATGCCTGATTTTGAGACAAGCTTATTGGTGGAGAATGTAGGGTGACAAGTGAAGTAACACAGTCTGTCTTGTAAGTTCCCAGGAACTCCGGTTTCTAATTTCCTTTGTCACGTCTTGGAGACACTGACCATGGAAAGTTGAATTGTTTGCAGATCTTGTGCGCATCAGTGACACAACTGTCAACCAAACAAGCCTTTTTCGTTCAAATCATGACAAACAACCGCTGCTTCCAATTTTGCGTGGTCTGTGGGCGCTTCAGGCAGATGTGATAAATCCTGAAGGAAGCCAGAGAACACTTGACCTAAATGGGCGAAACTGTTCAAGCCAAAGTCTATGGTGTAGAATGGGCCTGCTGGCGTCTAACGCACTTGCAAGGAGTTGCAAGCCTCTGTTTTTTTCATAGCGTCCAAAGTAATTGCTCTCTGGTCATGAATTTTCTAGCTGCGGCCAGTTCGCAATCTTCCGAATGCCCGGAATGCCATGGCCAAGGGAGACCTCGTTGTTACATTTTGCACTTCAGATTGACAGCTTGAAGAGCAGCGTCTTCTTTTGAAAGTCATAGTCATAGCACTTGGAATGCTTGGTTGTCTCATCCTTAATTGTCCCAAGAAGGCCAGGGTTGCATGTTTGCGTGATGACCTGAAGATGTGCAGACGGGAACATCAGAGCCTCAAAGGCCTCAAAGTTTGCTTTCTATCCATGGACTTCTCAAACATCAAAAGTCAAATATAGCGCGCGAGTCCGCGAGTCTGCAATTTCAAGGTTTCGCGCGAACTTTTGGAGTCATAAAGAGAGACTTCAAAAGCTCTGCTGGCTGCTGGCTTGTGGCTTGACGGAGTCAGCTTGGAGTCAGCTTGGAGTGCTGAAGTTCAGCTGAGGGTACTGAAGCTCAGCTGAGGGCCTAGGGTACGCTGGTGGTGGCAAACAGGCTACCCCCGAGTAGGTGGCATCCTTGAACTCTGCAATGCCCCGAGGTCTTTCAATTTGCCAATCGCTAATTAGCCAAGAAAGGCAGTTCCAATTGGCAAATTATTTGGTGTAATACTTGTGTGATACCTGGTTGCCAAGACAGTACAGAGTTCAATTTCGCTTGGAAGTGAGAAACACGGCGGATTGCTGGCAAGGTGGCTCATGTGCAAGTTCAGTTGTTGAACATCAAGGAAACTTCCAGGGTATTTTGCACCCCATGCTGCTTTGCAGTGATTAAGCAGGTAACATGATATATATATATATATAATTGGGCAAACTGATGCCGTCAGATAATACGGGCTAGTCATGTCCAGTCTAGTAGTCTAGTGGATCACCTTACCCCCAAACACAATAAATACATCTCATTGTCATCAATTTTCCATGATTTCCCTGTTACCTACTGGTGGGCTCGAGTGAGCTTCTTGATGTGCTCCTGGCTATGGCTGAGGAGGCTTTCAATTGTGTCGAGTCGCGAAGGGGCCGAATGGCAAAACCGCAGTTTGTCAACAGCAACAGGGCACGGAATGGCACCGGATGGCACCGGCAAATCAAATGTTGCTGTTGAGATTCTGCGCATTTTCCAAGAGCTGTACGAAGCATTCCGAGAAAATCTGAAATTCAACGATCTCCTGCTCTTTGCCAGGCACCAGATGGGGAGGATGAGGAGCTGGTCCGAGTCCTGATTTGTTCATGGAGGGCTTTTTTTTTTTGCGTTTTTTGTTTGTTTGTTTGTTTTTGTTTTCCACCCTGGCCTTCGGGCTTTTTTGTGGCTTCTGTGGCTTTTGTGGGTGTGTGGCTTTTGTGGCTTTACCATGCTTTACCTATATATCTATCTATCTAATCTAACCTAACCTAATCTAAGCTAATCTAATCTGATCTAATCTAATCTAATCTAATCTTATCTATCTAATCTATTTAATCTATCTAATCTATCTAAACTATCTATCAAATCTATGTAATCTATAATCTTTCTAATCTATCTAATCTATCGATCTAATCTATCTAATCTATCTAATCTAATCTAATCGAATCCAATCCAATCTAATCTAACCTATAATCTATCTAATCTATCTAATCCATCTAATCTATCTAATCTACCGATCGATCGATCGACCGACCGATCCATCCATCCATCCATCCATCCATCCATCCATCTATCTATCTATCTATATTTAGATACACACCTTGTATCCCTACATGTACCTTAATCCAACCCTCAACAGACTTTACATAGACCCTAAACCAACCCTAAATAGCCCTAAATAAACCCTAAAACAACCCTAAATAATCCCTAACCAATCCCTAAATGACCCTGGATAAACCCTAAACCAACCCTAAATGACCCTGGATAAACCCTAAACCAACACCAAATAGACCCTAAACCAATCCTAAATGACCCTGAACCAACCCTAAACCAACCCTAAATAAACCCTAAACCAACCAACACTATGATAGCATCCAATGCCATTATTTAGACCCAACATGGTTGTGCTTCAAAAATCGATGAACAGTGCAAATGGCAAATTTTAGCCCCAAAATTCAGCAAGTACAGGTTTTTGCCCCAAAATGTAGCAAATAGCAAGGAAAAGTGCCCCAGACTGAAAAACAAAAACAAATTAAAAAAACAAACAATTCTAAAAAACATTTGCACCCTTTGTTCATGATTCATGATGATATGAAAATACGATGTTGTTATAATAGACTATAACATGTTTTAACATGTATATTTGGTCATGATGATTCAGCTTTCCAGAAGATACACCTTTTTGCATTCCAAAAGAGTCAAGAGTCTCACCGACCTCATGTCGCTGTGCTGAGTTGCAGCGGAAGATCCACCTTTTCCAGTGTTGGAGCGTCCAAGAGTCTGGACCTCAGCGTGATGTTGCGACATTTGCGGAAATGTTTGCGGAAAAAATCACAAAACATAGTGATCAAAGGAAGTTTAGTAGAAAACTTCTGAATTACAAACGATGGTCATGGTTAGCAGTCACGCCATCATGTCACGCACATCATCATGTCAACCACTCATCATCAAGTAGTTGGGAAGTGTAAGAGTTCGGAAGCGCGTGAATTCATGGGTGAAACGTTCTCGGGCGCGAAGCCCATTGTTTTTTCGGGTAATGTGGCTCCTGGGGTCGCCGAAGTAGGGTCTCTGTTTCCGCGGTTCGCGGGCCTCGATCTGGGCAAACGGTCGACAAAAAGTGCACCGGACTGCACGAGACTGTATAGCGAGATTTTGATTTGCATTCAAATCGCCAGAAATCTGACAGGATCATAGCACTTTTGGAGGACGAGGTTTGCAAAATTCGTTGATTCATTGGTTCCTTGGTTCGTTGATTCGGTGGTTCCGTGATTCACTGATTCATTGATTCATTGATTCAGTGATTCATTTATTCGTTGGTTCATTGAATCATTGATGAATCCTTGGTGATTCCAGGGGTCATTGAATCTTCGAATCATTGGCTCATTGCTTCCTTGATTCAGTGATTCGTTGATTCACTGACTCATTGAGTCGTTGCACCATTGATTCATTGGTTCATTGATGTGTTGATTCACTGTTTCATTGTTCATTGCATTGTTGAATCATTGGTTCATTGGTTCGTTGATTCCGGGATTCACTGATTCATTGACTTGTTCATATGTTGATTCATTGCTCCACTGTTTCATTGATTCGTTGAATCCTTGATTCATTGCTTCATTCACTGAGCTGTGCATGGATTCTTTCATTTCATGGTTATCTCAACAACCAATTGCTCATTCCTTGATGAATCTTGATGCACCTCACAACTTCAATAATTCATGGTTTCTGCATCGCAAAAAAATCCTAAGTAATTAATTTCTTACAACCATTTCGTTTTTTCGAAACTTCCGCCTCAGCGCGGGCTGGGCACTACCTGGTAGCGTATGGACAACTCAGCAGATGTCCTGCATTTCATCCAGAGCCGAGGTCAATCAGCCGCTTTTGGTCCTTCTTGCGTTTGCAGGATGGAGTGCTCACCATGGATGGGTGCGCAGATTGCATGCTTCCACAAAACTGGTACAAATCCAGAACTATTTTTTTTTTCCACCCTGTCACCCAAATTGTTCGTTGCAATTCTCGGTCCTTTTGGAAAACAGTTTTGGACTTTCTCCTGCCTACTATATGTTTCTCTAAGACATGTGATGCACATGACGTAAATGCATGTAAATGCAGGTACATTGAACTCAACCTGGCCATGCAGAAAGCACTCGCAGAGGACAGGCTCCCCGGTAGTATTTTGATGCCACAACTGGCGAGACAAAACCCTAACGCTGCATTGGTTCTGCAAGTTGACGCAACCTGAACAACCGAAGGTTTCAGGGTAAAACGGGCAAAAATGCTAAAACAAATTGTTTTTGATTCTTTTTGTGCCCATACTTTTGGGCAAATTTGGCCAGACCTGGCGACGCCTACAGGACTTTTCGCTTGAACGGGCAGTAGACAGCGCTGTTGGCGACTGGAGCGAAGACGTGCAGCCGGGGCAGCAGGCAAAATACCAGTCACAAGTAGTCCCGAGGTAAAATCAATGCCAATGAAACTCCTTTTGTTCATTTTTGTTCTGCACACTTTGGGTTCAAATTGGGTTCATTCCAAAAGGGTTTTTCTTGGCGTGAGGCAATGACCGAAGAGGACTTCGCCATGTTCCTCTTTGAGCTTTGCACCCTGTGGTGTGGTCTGGGAGCCTTGCGGCATACGTGATTGATACAACGCGTTGCTACAAGCCCTTGGGACTGACCTCTCAGGTCCAAACGTCTCAGTGCACGTGTATTTGCTCTTCCTTTGTGCGGTGCGCTGCAATCAGTGTGCGGAAGTTTAGAGTTTGTCAAAGCGGATAGTAGATCTTGCAGACTAGTAAACAATCATCAAAAATCTAGGCACTGTCTGACAAGAACAGAAGTGACAGCTAAGACAGCCATTTTTTTTGTGAAATTTTGCTCCAGGTTTTCATAGCAGTGACGGATCATTCTGGAGCGTTCACACTTGGACTCAGAAGACTCGAGGATGCGGTGGGAGATTCGCTCAGCGACCAGATATCTGTGCCCAACATTGGGGTAGCAATGGACCCATAGCTGGTCATTTGTTTGCATTAAACTGTTCCTTGTTAGTGGTTGATCTTTTTTTGACACACCCATAGACTGCAACTTTGAGACAGCTCCTGGCATGGTTGAACCATGTAGAAACGGGATTTCAGGATTTCTATTTCAGGCTAACATTCATCGTTCCTAAAGCTGGTTTCCTGGTTTCATTTAGCAGATGCAGCAAAAAAATCCGAACTTATAAATCAATACCAATCAATAGTGGGTCAAGACAAGGCCCCCACTTCCCAAACCTAAATTCAGCCCAAATTGATCTAAATTGGCATCGCAAGCTTGTGAGTAGCCCCTGTGTCCTCCATGCAAAACGTTGGCTTGCAGGATGTGGAACGACTTCCAGAAACTTTTTTTGAGCTCCTGAATCTGCAAGGTCTGTGGTTGATTTCATTGTAGATTCAAGTTTCTTGTTGGCACAGTTATTTTCAAGTTTCCAGTCGGATAGAAAGTGAAGCTGTCAAGCTGCCAGGTTGGTCTGAAAATCAATCAGAGGCCTTGCCACTGCACGACTGTGGAATGCATGACGAGAGTGGATGATTCTGAATCTTCATAAATCTCAAGATTGTCGTGTTTTTTTTGTCACGACGCAGTGTTTGTATCAAAATCAAGCCTTTTGCGGATGAAAGGAAGATGTACCTGCAGTGGAATGACACCCTTGTTGGTTTATGTTTGTTTGTGATAGTCACTGCCAGAGCACATTTCTTTTTGAAATAATGAGCCAGGCAACAACACTGGCGTCATGGTTGCATGATAATGTGGCAACAGAAGCGCAACAGGTGCACTTTGAACCATCGTGGACCCTTGCATTTGGCACTTGCTTGTGACTTCATCCATTGCTGCTGCGGTCTCAAACATGTTCAAACAATTTGTTGGAGAATTGTCAGGCTGCAGTGCAGCATGTGCAGCGGCAGGCATGACAGGGTGATCTCCAAAATTATATCCAACATAGGTGTGAGAAACGAATCAAGTTACAAAAGGAAATTCGTTCCATGGCAGCACTGCAATCTTGGTGGTGTGATGTAGCACCGAAATTAATGACACTGCTGTGCGCTCCAGCGCCCCAGCACTTAGATGTCTTTATCACTGCAATTTCAAAGAACCTTGATGGCTCACGAGACCACATGGCTCAGAAAATCCAGCGTCTGATTCATTTTTTTTGATTGCATAAGTTAAGGAATCGCTATTTGTCTGAGAAGGTTCACTCATTAAGATCTCATCCATCTCACGGGTTACACCGAAGGAGACTTCTGTACAGTGCGAAGCAAACTGTTTCTACCAGAAACGAAGTAACAGCCATGTTTTGCGCAAGCGTATGCAGTCCATGGAGACTTGTAGCTTTTCCCCGCTAGGTACAGGTGTTTCAGCTGACGCATGACGCGAGATCCGTGTTCCTCTTCCAGTTTGAGGAGCCGGTGCCATCAGAATCTCGGAGCTCAAGCACGTAAATTTTCTTGACAGCCAATCATGCACATAGCTGGACATAGCTGTATGCATGTGGGTTTGTCTATAGACCCTATACACCTTTCATATCCTCCAGTGTCACGCTGACAAAGAGTGTCTCAACATGTTTCAACCATGTTGCCGTTGCAGGATGCCCCACCTGGTGCACAGATGTTGGACTTGGTGAAAGCCTCAACCAAGCAACTCTCGAAGGCGGAGCGGCTCGTGGCAGGTTGCAGCGGTGCGTTGGAACTTTCAACGCTCTTACTCTGATTATCTCTGATTTATTTCTGTAATCACTCTCACATGGTTAACTTGCTTAGGAAGGACAAGAATCACAGCAACGAAATGGTTGTTGCGCATCAGAGATCCCTAGTAAGGCCCCTAATTTGGTACGGATGTCATCTTCTCAGGCGATTCTTCACGGTTTGCACATTGTGATGTATCCCACGGTATCCCGGATATATCTCAAGGTTGCACCTTTGACTGCTGCGGGATAACAGGGTTTCCATGCCCCTGCTTGCCCTGCTTCTATTTCCTCCAAGTTTGTTCTTCTTTGACAGATAAGCAAAACTACCTTGCCCACTGTGGTAGATGCGCCGGGTTCTTGGGAAGCCTTCGAGCAGATGCGGAACTTGCAGCCGAACTTTGGCTTTCTTGACTGGACAGTGGACAACCAGTTGCGAGAATCTCACTAATCGCCTCGGGTTCCCTCAAATTCTGAGGCCTCCAAAGCTGGGACTGCAGAAACCACAGGTGTCGCCACCGCAGGCTGCGATGGTTGGGCGTCAGTATGAGGTTTTTCACTCAGTGACGCTACGATGCAGGCAATTGGCACTCTAGCGTTGCCAAAGCACACTCGTCAGAGGCTCAGCAACTTTGTTGGGTAAGACACAAATAGACACAAATAGATTAAATAGATACAAATAGTATGAAGTATATGAAATGATATAAATGACTTCAAACACATGCGACGAAGTTGGTCCCTCAGGGATTGGAAGTCTATGCAGGATGTGCTCCATGCATTTTCCCAGGCTCGAAGAGCCAACCCACATGGCAAGGAACTCAAGAACGAGCTGAGAGATAAATAAAGTTTGTAATACAATGTAATATAGAGTCAAAAGAAGTCAAAAGGTCAATGTATCCATGGTATCTGTCTGGTTGTAAGGGAGGCGAGATGGAAGCTTGTTGAGCCTGTGCTCCACAATGTTCTGAATGAATTTGGTGAATCAAGATTCACCATGACACACCGTGCTCACGTGCAAGACCAAGGCCGGAGCCACGACCGCAGGCAACGGTCCCAGTCTTTTGGTGCCGCTGAAGCCGCTTTCTCTGACAACATTGTTGATGTTGATGATCTTGATTGTTGCTAAGTTTACTTGTTCTTACAGTTTCATAGTTTAAAAAAAAAAAAACAGTTTTGACAGCAAATTTTGGCTCATTTGTGAGTGTAAAGGCATGACAACCACTGCCTCGTCAGCCTGCTTTATGGGGGGGAATGAATGGATTTACATGACATGTCAGATGGAAATCATGCCATTGCCCATTGTGTGCATTGTGTTCTGCATTGTTGCCATCTAACTGTACTAACTGTGGCTCATTTTCCTGGGAGGCTTTGCCCATCGGTCGCCTGTTCGATACCGAAGTGGTGCAGTACCAGGCTGTGCATGAAAGACTTCATCCACCGACGAGTATCAGTAACATCGAGTAGCCGCAAAAAACCAAAGACATTTCAAGGCCACTTTAAACTTGTCGAAGATAAACATAGATCATAGATATCATAGATATATGATCAACGTTGATAAACTGACTATTTTCAGCAAGTGGATTTGAGATTCTGAGGACTCCTTAGAGGCAGCTGAGAGGTGGAATGTGTGTTTGAGCACGGAGCACACCACGGCGCAGGGTCGGGGCTTGGGACTTGCTGGACAACAAGCGATTCTGGTGGGAGAGCAAAGACAACACGGACAGAGAGTCAAGTCAACATAGTAAATGTGAACTCAAGTGCACACATATCCACACATATCCATACATATCCCATATATATGTATATATATATAGGGTATTCTGGGGTCATAAGATGTCATAAAATGTGATAAAATCATCGAATTCCAGTGGATCCAGTGCCCCATCTGTGGCTTTCTGAGGCTGCTCGTCCCAATGTCCGTAGCATTGTGACTGCCAGCAGCGTGGCAACCGCGAAAGGCCGCCCCGGCCCATCCTCTATGTTGATCTATTTTGTTGATGCAGACGTGACCAAACATCACCAATGACGCAATATCAAGCAATATGCAAAACACTGAACATGATAATTATGAATAACTGTGTTGAAATTGGATATCAATCCCATTCATTATATCATAAATGAACTAGTACAATAGTATAAGAGCACAGTAATCTACAATCATAGATTTATAGCATTTTCTATCCTGCCATGCTTGCATAGGGGAGACCATCCCACTCGTCCCTTCCAGGCCTCGGTGCCATGCTGCGTGGCGTCTGGGCCATGGTGAAAATGATGGTAAAGTCCATGAGTTTTTGTTCCAACTGTTCCAACCACAATTTGGGACATGGACTTCGATGGACTGAGTGAATTTCTCACGCAGAGTGAATTTTGGAGTCCTTTTTCGAATGAGTTTCTTGCCGCAAAAAATGATTCAAACCGACTGCTGCTTCGCTGAGAACTCGTCAATGAGCAACCCGCCTGGACACCTGGAGTGCCCTGAGAAATGTAATATAGATGCTGGCGCTGATTGGATGAGCAATGCTTTCTGAATTTGTATCATTATCTGATCTTTGAACTTCTGCCAAATTGCGTACAACAAGCTGATCACTTGGTGACGTCTTGGTGGCATCTCTCCAGGTTGACAGATCTTGGACCGCGCCAGTACCTGAGTCCAACGTGGTGCCATGTCACATGTCATGGCCAAGTCAAGTGGGTGAAGCCGGTGAAGCGCAGAACTCGAGGCCACGAATGGGAGAGCGGCGAGTCTCAAGGCCACCAGATGCACTGAATGCAATGGATCTCAATTACCCGCGGAGTTGCCACACCAAGCACTTCGAAACATCTTCAAAACATCTTCAAAAGCAACATCACAGGATCAACACCTGTTATTTGCATTTATTTGCCAGGTTACAGCATGCCAAGCATGCCAACAACAGCTCCAAGTAAACCTCCAACAGCACCAATCCACGAGTCCTTAGAGGCTGGTGCGAGTTGTTTCTTTGATATTTCTGGACACATTTGAATCAAAATTTGAGCATATTTGAGCCATTTTGGCAGAAGTTGTTGGAATGAAAGGTTCTGCCACAGATTTGTGGCATGTTGTATCATTTTGTGACCAAATGGTTTGTTTTCGGAGCGAGGTGCCCCACATGACGACAAGAGAGGCAAGGGCTGATCCCAAAATCTCCATAACTTATTGGGGATGCAAGCGATTCATACTGTGCATGGTGGATGCATGCTGCTTGAGACTGCTTTCAATGTCCATCCATGGAATATATGTTCTAAATACTTCACTCCATGCCAGAGATGTAAGGCACCGATGGTCCCGATGGTCCTGGTTATGCAGGACACACAACAAGCATCTAAAAGCCAGTTTTTTTGATGTTGGTAGGGCATGCAAGTAACAAGGAAAATCCAGGACATGCGTTTGATGCGCACCTTTGAAACGGTGTGGGTGTTGCCGCAAGAAGGGTCTCCATCTTGCATCCAAAACAAATGGCTTTGAGCTCCATACTGCACTGAGCCCAAGGATTTTGAAGTGGAACCTGAAGAAGTTCAGGTTCGAAGACGAGCTCACGGCATCGGGTGTGAGATTGCTTAATGAATAGGAGACTCTCGTTGGACCCAACCTCACTGCCCTTGTGCACCAGCTTTGTGCTGAGGTTTTGCCTTTTTTTTTTTTCCGGAGACACATCATGACGCATCATGACACATCATGACACATCCAACTCATCCATGAATCTTGGTACATCTCTTGATACATCTCCTTTTTCCAGAACTTGGCAAAGTTCTGGTTCCAGTCCCCACCTTCGAAGGAACCTTGCTCCACTTCCCATGTCATGAGTACCAACATCTCTTCACATTCTCCCACATTCTCCACAAAAGCAGGGCCAATTCCAAACTCTTAAGACATCATAAGACTCTTTCGGATATGTTTCGATATGTTTGTCTATGTTTCATGCTTTGGACGCATTTCATGATGTTGGCATGAAAAGGCAACTGCTTGTTCAAACTCCAGCGAGCCTTTGCAGGTCTCGGCTTTCCTCGAGGGTGCAGTGCTGCCGTGGCTCATCAAAATCATTTAATTGACCGGGCTGTTTCACATGTTATGTCATGAACATGGACACAGGTGCTGCTAGTAGGTTGCATGGACAGTGAAATGTCTGGTTTCTGCACATGCAAGTATTGGCCAAGGTCATACCAATTGCCTAAGAAACCTCCAGGGGTCTATCGCAATCAGGCGAGACTGGCTGACTGGCTGACTGGTTGAGCTTCTTGAACATTTTTTCTGGGGACACCTGGAAATCAGAGGAGGAAGGAACCAGGACTTGCAAAGAACGCGAGATGATGAATGATGAATGATGCTCTAGGCCCTAGAGCGTTAATCGTCCGAGCCTATAAGCAAGAACGAGGTTGGTCCATGGACGAATCTAATAAAGGTTGGCATCATGGGAGACCTGTGGTGCCCTTCAGTTTGTCTTTGGTTCTGACGCAAAGCAGAGAGTTTTTCGTGGCACTTGCAGACCGAGCCACTGATGAAGATGCGGCCTTCTTGCATGGTCTTTGAGGCGCAGAAATGGCAGGCCAGTACTGCATTGTAGCATCACATGGATATGTTTTGTCGGAGTTGCCTTTGAACTGAAAAGGCTACAAGTAAAGTTTAAGTAAAGATCAGTAAAGATTAAGTTTTATCATGTTGGATTTTTTCTTTTTTGTTACGCTTTGTATACGCTTTGTATACGCTTGTTATGGGGTTCACGTGGCTTTCCATTTTGCAGTTCTGCGACTGGAGGCCAACACTGAGCTTCTTGCACCACCTTTTGATCGGGTGCTACGAAAACTTCCCCCAGATGCTGAGGGCTCAGGGATTCCCAGGGATTCCCGGGATCTCATGGCTCTCAAGCTCTGACTTGAAGGAACTCCAGACTCAATTTCTATCAATTTCTATCAATTTCTATCAATTTCTATCATTCTCATATTTCTTCATCCATAAAGGGCATGTGCATTCGCCGTCAGAACAGAAAGGCCGAATGCGGCAGAAGGCAAGATCATTGAAAGCTTACGAACGCCTTATATAAATTTATATAACAGTATAACATTACATAATCATTTCATCATTTCAGTGAAAAACCTCTCGCTGTTTGTCACAGCTATGGCCATGCCTTTTGATCTTGGAATCTTGACGAATCTTGTAGCTTGGTCCAAGGTGCGTCCTGGTCCAGGGAAAATGCCTCCGGGACCTTTGGCACATCCATCCGAGCCAGTCGGGCCACCCAGGGTATCCCAGGGTTAGATGTGAAAGTTGATCCTTTGATTCGGTCGATTTCAAGGATGCAACGATGGTGCAATGACGGTGCATTGCATCTCTAAGGTCTGGTTCAGAATGCAGCATCGCTTGGAGGCTGCGGGAAGAAGGAAAAGAATGGAACAGATACTATGAAAAGAATGGAAAAGATGTCACCCAAAAGAGTGCTGTTTGGAAGACACAGGATCAGCACTGACAAATGGGAGTCTCTCCATGTCTCTCCCGTGTGTTGATTCCAAGATGTCCCGTTTTTTTTTTTTTTTAATGACATTTATGGCAGCTGCGGTCTCCACCATTCTGGACAGGTAATCCTCCGGAAGCAGGGACGCCGTGCAGAACGCCGCAGGAGACGATGCCATGATCCGCTCAGCCAGAAGGATAGCAGGAAGTTAGCAGTGGACGGGGCGCTACATACGCCCTGTTCACATTTTTCCATAGTTTGATGTGTTCTAGTTCATGTTCTCCCAAAATGTTGTGCATTTTGTGTACAGAACAAGTTGAGTTGCGGATCAAAGGGTGGAAGCTGTACCCATGGTGGAGAGCCTGGAAAGCTAGTGAAGCTCAGAAGATCTCAGAAGTCTGGCCATCCAATGTCTTGGCAACAAGGAAGCGCCGTTTGCGGCAGCGCATGTTTCATGGCAAACCACCAAAGCAGAGTCAAGGCGGGACGGCTGGGAGGAGGAATGCGACTTGTTGCACGTGTTTGCATTAATTATATGGCACTAGCGTTTGTCATATTTGAATCATTTTTGAATAATAATATATATATTTTGATAAATTTTGATGCTGTCAATGTTTAATGATTCTAATGCGATTTCTGCTATGATTCTCTTGTGCAAAGTCATGTTGTTCTGGTATCGCGCTTTGCACGCGGTTACTGTAAGCTCGGTGCCACTCACAGAGAGAACAGCTGCAACCTCCCTGCCGAGCGGATTGACTCGCACGTTCCCGGCAGGGATGTTCGGCTGGAGTTCCCGAATTTCTGGAACATTCAAAACATGTCCTCAAGAATGGCAACTATTCTATAAAATACATGAACATACATCAATATACTTAAAATATACTTGGATTTTGATGTCGAAGTCGATGCAGATGCGACGATTCTGTGCCTGTCGCAGTTGTTTTTCTTGGTTTTCATCAGGCCTTGGTCGTCAACTGCGGGAGTATTTGGACAGATCTTTTGCCCAGGAGGCAGGTGTGTGAGCAGGTTTAATGATATACAATATATATATATATATAGATATTTAGGTGCCTACGGCAAGCCCGCCGGCCATAGCCTGTGCTTTTCTGTTAAGGTTCTTTGGTCTGTGTGTAAAAGGTTCTGTGTGTAAAAGCTTCGGTGTGTAAAAGCGCCTGTGTGTAAAAGCGTCTGTGAGTAAAAGCCTTTGTGTAGAAAAGCTGCGGTGTGTAAAAGCTTCTGTGTGCAAAAGGTTCTGTGTGTAGAAGCGTCTGTGTGTAAAAGTGCCTGTGTGTAAAAGCGCCTGTGTGTAAAGGTTCTGTGTGTAAAAGCTTCTGTGTGTAAAAGCTTCTGTGTGTAAAAGCGTTTGTGTGTAAAAGCTTCTGTGTGTAAAAGCTTCAAAGCTTCTGTGTGTAAAAGCGTCTATGTGGAAAAGGGTCTGTGTGTAAAAGCTCCTGTGTGTAAAAGCTTTGGTGTGTAAAAGCTTCCGCGTGTAAAATCGTCTGTGTGTAAAAGCGTCTGTGTGTAAATGTTTTTTGCCTGAATAATAGGCTGAATGCCATGTCATCCGTTTGTGTTATGGCTCAATTACCTTAAGGGTTTGAAGCTAGGGAATGCCCCAGCAGATCTGCAATAAGTGCAGGGCCCCCCCAGCGGCAGAAGGCGACACCTGGTGCCTAGGTTGCTCAGCTTGGGCATCCTTAGGCCGCGAGTTGTGCGGAAGTTGGGATTCCGCTGGCGCCAGGCTGCTGGCAAACGATCTTGTGATCACAGCCGCGCAGCAAACCAGGGCACTCAGGTCGCTGGCCGCTGGGCTCCTGAGAGCCGACGGGGCATCCCGGAGTGCTGGCCGCGCCGAGGCGGCCCCGCTCGGGAGGCTGACCGCAGGTCGTGCCTACCCAGAGAAGGTCAGAGGAGGAAGGAGGAGCAAGAAAGCGAGGAGGAAGAGGACGAAGAGTCCGACGAGGAGGAGGACAGACGCTCTAAGCGGAAGCGCAGCAGGTCTCCCCCACGTAGAGAAGGAGGCGGAGACAGGCGACCGCTGGAACCTGACGGACCACCACCGCCGGGCACAACACCGCTGGGGCGACGGTTAAGCCGAGCTGATACAGACAGGACAGCTGGCCATACCAAGAGGCACCACGACCGAGGTCATCGAGGACACCGTTCAACCAAAGGACACAACAAGCCGAAGAGAAGAGGAGGACGCAAGCACAAACGTCTTGCAAGACTGGCTGCTGACCCCACTAAGGTCTTGGGACCTGTCCCGGCTCGGCCGGTGAAGATGGCGAGATTCGTCGAAGGAGCAGAGTACGGCCTCCTCGACAAGGAGGCCTGGAGCGCCATTTTTCCGCGGCCAGGGATGGTGCTCGAGGTTCAGATGAAAGGGACAGACATATCCGTCCTCGAAGAGGAATGGGCGGCTTCTTCTTGACCAATGTAGAGGCCGACCTGGATGGTGCCTTCACCGTACAGGGGCACTTCATGGGTTGCGAAAGCCGCGACACTCACCAGCTTATCAGGGACGTGCTGGGACCAGGTCAGGTCAACCTGCACATTTGCAGCAGCACCCCCTGTATGGATATGAGTGCGGACGATCGTGCTGGCCCCGCCTTGCACGTGACTCTGTTGCGGCTATGGCAACATCGGAACTTCGAGGCCGACTATGTGGACGCCCACGTCGAGGAGTCTATGAAAGAATGTGTGGCAGCTGTAGAAAAGAGAGAACGTGCCAAGCGAAAGACAAGGAAAGGGAAGGATGTACCAGAGAAACCTGCCAGAGCTCCTCGACCAGGGGAATCAAAAGCCAAGCCCAAACCTGGGGCTACCAAAGAGAAAAAGAAAAAGGTGACAGAAGAGGAGAAGGAGAAGGAGATTACCGACGATCAGAAACTCAAGCTTCGAGAAAGGCTGAAAGATGTGAGAAGAGCCCATCATGCAGCACTTGGGGGCCACAGTGACCCACCATGTGCCGTCAGGCTCGGAAGAGGATGGGCCAGATGGCGAGGAGGATGCCAGTACAGACTATGCGCCTACAGAGCCCCTAGACACTGGGACCAAACTCAAGAAGAGGGACCGTGGTCGAGCCTTGAAAGACCACGAGAAAAGTCGAGGAGCGATAGTCCCGTACAAGGGCACAAAAGAAGCTACTATGAAGATCCCCCACCCCTTAAAATGTATGAAGAGGGGGGGGTACCCGGGAATTTTTCATACATTTCCAGGCCCCCCCCCACTCTGAAACGGGTATTTTTGTATGAACTTTTGTTTGTAAAATTGAGAGGTTACCTAAAGAGGTGGGGGGTGGTCCTCATACATTTTCAGTATTTGGCTTCAAAAGCTTGCTTAGAAAAAGGTGGGGAGGCGGTTTCATACATTGATTTTGCAAGGCCATGGATGTTTGATGCTCATGGAGTTTTCCTGGGGAGTCTTACGAAAT
>Ga0126342_10008689_pt1 | contig 18203 bp, 22 predicted proteins | sample Cyp1metagenome_FD_92528 | JGI IMG/M metagenome (GOLD analysis project Ga0126342, IMG submission 92528) | Coral microbial communities from Lord Howe Island, Old Settlement Bay, Australia - Cyphastrea 1 metagenome | ecosystem: Host-associated > Invertebrates > Cnidaria > Coral ... | reverse complement strand
TATATGCTCCGCATAATAGGCGTGCATGAGGGTATCGTGGTCTGGTGTTTCAGCCGGTTTCTGAGGGTTCAAATAAGGGGTTACTCATTGCAAAGCAGTGATGATCCCTTTATATGAACCAAACAGAAAAATTTTTGGTGTTGACAAAAATTAGGCTGATGAGTTCTCTTTTCACCAGACTAAACATGCGAAGCTTTGTTTTGAAAACAAAGTTTTCCTGAAGTGCACGCAAAGTTTATTTATTTCAAACATGATGCTCTGAAAACACTGAGGTACAAACCAGGTACACAGGTCTGAACTCATGTTTTCTGTTTTGTTTTGTTTTGAGAAAATCTCATGGAACAAAACAAAACCAAATGATGTAAGTGAAACATTCAGAATATATGTTTTCAGGCTCGCCTCAAGAAAGGGTGGGTGGTGTGGGTTCCGTCTTACTTTTCCAGTGAGAGTTACCCACCCTGAAACCCAGGGTTTCTTCCCTCCCTGTTTTTTCTTGTGAAACAACGGATGCCTTGTGCAAGGGTTGTTTCAATCTTTCACATTTTCGCTTCAGACGCATTGCGAGAGTTGCGAAAACAGCCTAACCCTCCCGTTGTTCAAACACGGGATCCTCGTACATTCCCCCGATTTGTTCAGCCGGTTTCTGAGGGTTCAAATAAGAAGAGCTTGATATGAGTTTCCTTGAGGACATGGTTCCCCAGGAAGATATGGGCGATGGTCAGCATGCACCAGTGACACCTCTAATGGCAGCAGTTCTTGTGCTGCCGAGTGTACAGGTCCATTACCAGTACTTTTGTGGCTATCGACAATTGACAGCCTTGCACGATAATCTCAATTCAGCTTTTGCTACGATCGAACGTGTGTAACGACCTGGCGGAAGCCATGAAGGCGTTGGACGGAAAAAAAGTTCTTGTGCCGCCGAGTCCAAGGGCATCTCCTTCCAGCAGAGCTCATGATGACGCTCCAGATGATCATGAGTCAAAGAAACCACGAGTTGAAGGACAAAAGAAACAGAGGATTGAGCGAGTGAAGGAAGAACAGGAGAAAATGATCCGTACGGTGAAGATTGGAGAGGAGGTCTATCATACTTTGGATGATTACGATACAGACTTCAACTGGAATCAACAAGTTGTGGAGGAGGAAGAAATGTGGAAGGATGAAGATTCTCTGTAGTTCAGTGGAGTGCCTGAGGCTCTATGGTCTGATGAGCCTATAGACAAGCAGCCCAACAGCCCAGAAGCTTGGGTTGACAGGCTTGCAGACCAGGTCGAGATTGAAAGGTTGCTGTCAATGGGTGTTTTGATGAAGCGTGAGGAATTTTCAGGAGAAATCATTGGAAATCTGACAACACGTTTTGTGTATGACTGGAGATTGAAAGCCTATAAAGCTGATGGTGCTTCAGACAATTCAGCAGTGATGAGATGGATGAGACGCAGAAGATTCGTAGCGAGAGAATTTGCCAACATTCGCAGGGATGACACATACAGCCCTGCCACTGGGAGTCACACAAACCATTTGATACCCCTTGCGTATCTGAACATGCTTGCCCAAGTTGAAAACAGTGGCTCCAGTGATGAAACGTATCAGGTTGTTTTGTACTCCCTGGACATGAAAGATGCGTTTTTGCACGTGCCGCAAGAGAATGTGGTTGAGGTCAATCTGCATGATGTGAAATATGTGGTATTGAAGAACTTGCCAGGACAGAGACTTGGTGCAAAGGCCTGGTACTGGTATTTCCGGCAGTATGCCACGGAACCAATGCAGTTTGAATGGAGCCTCATTCAGCCATGTCTTGCAAAGAACGGTAGAAACGTCTTTATGCTGCATGTTGATGATCTTTTGTTCACAGGCAACTTGGTGTTTTGGCGTGATGTTTTCTTGCCTACAATGCAACAGAAGTTCAGCATCAGTTTCAATGTGCTTGGTTGTGAAGGCTCAGAGATTGCCTTTCTCAAACGTCGACTGGTGAGACTGTCTGATGGTATCATGTTGGTGCCAGGCACGACAGTTGAAAAGGTGCTGAAGTGTTTTGAAGGTTTCTTTGGAAAAGTGCGCTTGCAGAAAACACCTTGTGAAGCTGGAATTCAGCAGGAAAATCAATCTCAGCAGCTTGGACCACAGGACAGCAGCTCATATATAGGAGCATCATAGGCCTACTTCTTTACCTCTCCCGTGATCGATTGGACATTATGTTCACTGTCAAAGAGTTGTCAGCGGCAATGTCCAAACCAACTTTGTGTGCACTGCAGCGCTTGAGGCGCTTGATGGGGTATTTGAAGTTCAAGGGCAACATTGGCCTCAAGTTGGAATTCCCTGCACCTGGAAATGGAAAGAGAAAGGAAGGCTGTGAAGTAGAATGGCTCCTGGAAACGTATACAGATGCAGTCTGGAGCTCCAACAAGGCTCACAGAAAGTCAACAAGCTGTGCATTGCATTTCATCAATGGATGCTATGTTCATGGCTCCTCAAGAACTCACAAAGTGATGAGCCTCTCTTAAGCAGAAAGTGAACTCCATTCAATGGTCAGTGGATGCTGCGAAGGTTTGTTCATCAAGAGATGCGCCGAGTTCATCTTTTCAGCACAGATTCAGCATTTTCAGTGGACTGGCAACAGTGCTGCACGACAACTTGCAGCAAGCCAGGGCGTTGGACGCATACGCCATTTGTCAGCCAAGATCTTGTGGATTCAACAAGAAGTCCTTGCTGGAAATGTTGCAGTGGGACAAGTACCCACAAGCCTGAACTTGAGTGACGTCGGAACAAAGGTGCTCAGCAGAAACCGGCTCTATGCACTCATGTTTGAGATTGGTGCCATCAACCCAGACACCTTGGAGCTGGTTGGTCAGGAGGAGCATACAATCATGGTGGAGCAAATGAACCACCGGGATGCCATGTCAAAGGTGGTAAAGTTCATCAAGAGATTGAGCTTGGTGATGGGAATGCAGGGCCTTGAGTCAATGGTGGCTGAGGGCGCTTTGATCTCTGATGATCAGACTTGCAATGGTCCGGAAACATCCCAGACCAATTTCTGGATTTGGATGGCATTGGGACTCATGCTTGCAGCGTTTGTGATGGTAGCCCTTGCAGGGTATTTCATGCTGAGGAAGGTTGCCAAGGATCTTCAACAATGTTGGAATCAGGTTGGTGATGAGGACCATTTTATTGGTCAGCAGTCAGAGTGCATAGACAGGTTGGAACAGCGTTGTGAAGCTTTGGAAAACCAATTTGGCCAACAGAGCTATATCCTCGGAGATCAGATCAATGAAACCTCAAATGAACTTTCAATGACGCATGATTACCTCACTGGCCTACACTATTCACTGGTTGAGCGGGGTGGCTTCCTACGCAATGGCTTAGGGTTAAGCCACGATCAGTGGATTCACTTGACAACCCTTGAGCGTGCCAACATGATCAGCTGAAGGACAATGGGTTCAGAGAGTTTCATGCGTATGGTTCGACAAAGGACAGTGCCAACTGAAACAGCAGATCAAACAGATGGACTCCCAGATGGTGAAAGGGCTGAAAGTGAAGAAGGTGAACATGACATGGAAGTGGAGCCAACAACCACTTCAACCTTGGGTGAGAGGACCCAATCTCTGGAGGAAATGTTGAACTTCATCAAGGCAGAACATCAGGAATGCAGCAATCGAAACGAGTATATACTGGGATGCAAACAATCTGCAGAATCTGACTCTGGAACTTTTGGAGGAGATCCAAAACAATGTCCCCACGAATTCCATGTATGGACGGTGCAGAGCACGCATTGTGGAGGTATTCTCAGATTTGGCAGACAGAGCTGTCGATCAGAACAGATGGAGCAGTGCAGACAGATACACTGCCATCTCAAATGCCTATAGTGAGGAAACTGTGGAATCTCAGTGGCAATGACTGAGATCACGCAGTGAGCAAAGAGTGGAAATCCGAAATGGTTGGGAAGTGATCTATGGCTCACTCCCCAAAGGAGGAGTGGCAAACATTTGCATTCATACTCAGTTCATGGATGACACGCACAAATCGAGAAAACTGCAGTATCATTTTCACTTTGACACTCATGGAATATCCATCTGTGTACATGGAGGCCTTGCGGCTTAAGGAAAAACGCGTGCCCGCTTGCACTTTAGACACAAGCCATGAATATGGCATCAACATGGAGGATTTGAGCCGCCCGGCAGGTTACTGCAAAAACAATTTTCTGCCAGAGGTTCCTTGTGACCTGCACAGCTTCAGCTGGGTGAATTACCAGTCTGAACCCTTGCTAACGATAATAGTAATCACCATGAAAAGAGCATTTTTCAAATTGTGATTTTACTTTTCTGCTTTGACGGTTGCTACAATGTCCAATGGCCAAACGGTCATGCTGAATCATGCTGAGCCGTTGTGCCAAATTATTGCCTTTTACAACCATCCTTCCCTGGTGTGAATCACTTTGAAGGCATCATCCAACTCAGTACGTGTACTCAGTATATAAGTGGTTTGGAAAGTACTTGACCAGGGCCAATCCTATAAAACACTTACCGAGCAGATCCGAGCAGTGCATTAGATGATCTTTGCCAGATGGACGAGGTCATCCAATGGTGGTTCAGCCCGGCTTGTGATTGGCATGAAACTTCGCAGATGGAAGTTGGACACAACCTTATATAGGGCCGAAAAACCTTCAACTCATAGTTGACAGGGTATCCTTGGAGAAGAGGAGAATTACTTGTGTACTTGTTCACGTTGTTTTGATGTTTGATGTTTGAACTCTTTTGGTTCAAAGCTCACAGCACTTGCAGCACAGCATAGCGGGGGTGGAAGAAACGATCTATTCAGCTCACAGTTTTGGCAGGTGCCAACAGTCAGTTCCATGCCATGCAATGGCCCAGGTGTTCCATGCTTTGGCGCACTGGTTGTATGCTGAAATTGGAAGAAACTATCTATTCAGCTTCAATGCTTCTCTATGTTTCTGCACTTTCATTGGCTCATTTTATGCGTTTAATTCTTGTTGTTAATTTTGTCTTGCTTGGATTCCTTTTCCGACAGCTTTCATTTTGCACCTCACCTTCTAGCAGATTCGAGCCATGGCAGAGCAGAGGATTTATGTCAAACGCTATAAGCGTTTTGACCCAGCACATGTTCCAGAGTTCCCAAAGCCTGCTTTTATCCCTAGGCCTGAGAATCCCACCCCTGCTGATAATCGGGTATTGAGCCTTCGAAGATTGGATGATTGTAATCCTATTAGCCAAGTTCGACCTCATCACTTTGTTTCGCAAGATCCAGCATTGCCTGCACCAAGCTTTGGACCTAGATCGCCAGTAACGGCATTGCAATCCATGCCATTGCAGCGACCAGTTTTTCAATCTAACATCCGTAGTTTGCCCTACCCCAGCTCGCGACCATCTGCACCAATGCATGCAGGTTTTGGGAACGCACCGACGTTTCCTACATCAAGCAGCGTTGCCAGACCATGTCAGCACAGGCCAGTTGTGATGCATTCGCCATCGTCTAATTTTACCACTAATGCTGCTAAAGCTTCCCACAATAGGTCTAAAGCCTTAGTCCTTTGGTTGCAATTGTGTACAATTGTGAGCCATATTAGCCCGCATCTCGTGGAATTGCAAGGCTATCCATGTGAAACACTGATGCTGCAAAAGATGATTGAACCTTTTGCTGACACAACTCTTTTGAAATACCTGCCGCAAGTCTTGCAATTTTTTCAGGCTGCATTGGATCAGTTATTATGCCTAGCGTCACTCACCATGCCTCAGGTCATAGAGATTCTTTGGAATTACCATGATAGACTACATTCAGATGATCCTGAATTTAAGACAGGCTCTTCTGCATTGAGTTGCATCAAAGCCCTGCGTTGGTGTGTCAAATTGCTGCAACTGCCTTTTCCCGATTTGTATTCAGGCCCCATATCAGCCCTAACTTTCGCTGAACATTAACGAAAGGAGAGCTTGCCTTTGCCACTTGCAGTGTTATTTTTTTGGGAGCGTTGCATCATAAATGGTTGGGAATCCTTGCAATTTCGAATTTTTGTCGGTGCAGCTTTATGCTGCGTGTGGGCATCGCTCAGATTTGCAGACGCCTCTCATGTCCGATGGAGTGATATGATCATTGATCAAGCATCCGTGCGTGGCATTTCGTTCCGCACAAAAACATGCAGGTCAGGAATGCCTTTTGGCATCGCCCACCATGGGTTCCTTTCATCCTTAAATGACCCTGAATCTAGTTGGCTCACCATTTGGCTTTCCCTTCTCGATTAGTTATGGTTATCTTTAAAAGATTCCATTGATGACATTCCAGATAGCCTTTTTATGCTGCTTGAAAATGATAAATTAGTCAGCCCTATGTCGTATGGTCAAAGCCTCAAAACTTTGCGGCATTGTATTTCAAGCACCCCTAAATTGGGTATGACCGCTGATCAAATCGAGTCATTCACCCTTCATTCCATGAAGACAACCATGCTTAGTTGGGCTGCTCAATTGACCTGCAGTGCCTAGTAGCTGCGAGATATCAAACTCAGAACCATAAAATACCGTTTTTGATAAAGGCATATTCCTGATATCTTGAGATCCTGCTAAAGAGAATGGCTTTCATTTGAAGCATTGTTGCATGGTTAGCCATGTTGACCTTCCACTTTCCTTCTCTACCCTTCTCACAAGGCAAGATTTTGCTCTTTGAATAAACCTCCCACAATGTGAGTTTTGATCTACAACTTGCGCCACTTGCGGCATCCAAGGTTCCCAGGCACCGTTATTCCAGTTCCTTGCATGTTTGCCCAAGGCAAGCTATTGTAAGCGTAGAAAAACCGCCGCGCAATCGTTTTGAATTGTGTGGCGTTGTGTGGCGGCGCCCCAGAAATAGGTCCCCAGAGGTGGTTGAAAATATTACAAATCCCACATATAAATTATTGTGTCAAGGCTATATACTGTATTTCCATGTGCGCATCAGACTTCAGGTCAGGGGTATCCAATGCCACACCCCATGATGGCCTTTTGTTTGCGTTCGCTTTCAGTTGCCAGCAACGTCGAGCCGCCAGAAAAAGGGAACAAGTAAGGTCAACGAAGAAAAAAAAGGATCCAAGGCGTGCACTACCCCGTTGTTGGAGGCCTGTTTTAAGGCTGGACCAAGACCATTGCTTGAGGCAAAAAAAATTGAAGGTGCTGTCGAGCGGGACGGCTGATGATGTTGATGGATGATACCGTTGGGTTTTGCCACCAGAATTGGCCGGAACAAATTCACGGAACCCCCCTGTCTTTGATGGCAAAACAGCAAAAGAAAACAGTTTTCCCTTGAACCAATCCGTTGGCACAGAGATTATGAACCGCGGGTGAAGTGAAACAATGGCGAAGGATTGGTACAGGAAACCCACCTCTCCTCCAAAAGGATCCAAACCACTGGTTAACCAAGGGTTGAAATGGTTAATTAACATGATAGGTGACAGTGGCTCGCATTTTGGGACATGTTGGGCCAAGACCCGTTCCAGGTTATGGCAATTCCTAATATATCATAGCCATTCTTGCTTTCAAGTTTTGCGGTGACTGCCAAGTAAATTCCATGCCGACTATACATACCATAATGATCCCGATAAACTCACCAAATTATTACACTTTGTTTCTAGGTAAAGTAGTACCCAAGCGTTTCCATAAAATCCACTTATATAATTGGATATCTCAATCCTCTTCCCCCAATCATATTGAATTCCCAATGTAGGCCTCCAATCCAATTTGTTCACATCCAACGCTGAACCACGCGTGCATTGCCGGCTGTATTTACCAACCATATTGGTCATTGCAACAATGCCACCCGAGCGTCATCATCATTGGTTGGTATGACATGCCACCTATATAACCTCTTCCACTCTCCATCTTGGCCGCTTACTTTCCGTGTTTCCTTGTCAAATTTTCAATCTTATCTGTTGGGAATTGCCGCTGCCATTCAGCGTTAAAAGAGAATGAATCCACCACAGAAAAGTCCTTTGTAGGTCCAACTTATTCCAACTTGAAGGTTGGCCGGCGGAATTCAATCGGTTTGATTGCTAAGCGACTCCAAAAAGTATATGTGTTCTTGGATTTCTTGGATTGCCATTTTCTGCTGCCGCCGGGCCATTTGTGGCAGACAGTCAAGTTCTTGGGTGGCAGGTTGGTACTCGTCAAGATCAAAGATGTGGTACTTGCAATACTACTTTGGCAATGCACTGGCAACACTCTTTCGAAATTGTCGCACCGTAGGAATCTCTAGGAACGGAGGGTTGACAGCTCCCGCTGCAGCAGGTCCGATGCATTGCCTATCGCAGTCATTCACGCGATATGCACACAGACACAAATGCCATGATGAATATTGATGAATCATGTAGCAAAATGGGTTTCTACAACAAACAGGCCAACATAGGCCAACCAATGAGTGTATTTAATATTTTTTCTTGGATTCATCTTATTCAACAAAGGGAGGGGGTGCCACAGGCGATCACTATCACACCTGTTGCCACCTGCAAGTGGTTTTGCCGCCGCTTTTGGTACTGTTCAGAGGCAGTGGAATTTCGCACATGTCAAGGAGCGCAGATAGAAGTCAGGCATGCCGGGGAATGGCCGCCACATAAGGAGCAGAATGAGCTGGAAGAACTGCAACAGAACATCGGATTCAGCGCTTCAAAACGTTTTTCAATGTTGGCAGTTAAGGTACTCAACGATTTTATGCATATAGTCAGGGGTATGATTCCACACAAGAGCACAAGATCTGGACAGTTGTTCGAATTTTGTCACGGTTTGTTGTTGCATCGTCAGATGAAGGGTCATGCTTTAGCATCAGAAAAAATCATGTCCTAACCCTGTCCAGATGTAACGCTGGTACACAAAATGTACCCACAATATTCATATGCCGTCAGGTACATAGCTGGACTATGCTGGACTAGACTTGAAAAGTATGTGTTTCTATCATTTCTACCTCGGAAATCTCCAAAACAACGAGGAACAACTAGAATAGTCCAAACATTTTATTTTCTTCCAAAGCCAGGCAAGTGCAAGGAATTTGACAAACACGCGCTCGGCCCCGACAGTGGGAACGAACCAGGCGCGATGTTTCCTCCATGACACTCCATCAGAACGGAGAACGGCAAGGCATTTCATTTATATATATAATATATTTACATACAAACGTTTATAAACGATTCAAACCAAGTTTATGCAATTCCTCAAATCCATAGGCATTTCCATTTGCCTCGTCTGTGCGTCCCCTCAGCTTTGCTTGGTGCGGTAGTTGCTCTGCGAGGCAAAGGCAAAAGTTGCTCCAAGGACCAAAGTCAAGACAGCAGTTAAGGTGGCTTTTCCAAAGGGATCAAAATGTTCATTTGTATTGATTCGATGATGGTTTGAATTTGAGCAAATTGACGAAAATGGGGGAGATATTCATGGCTGTGGCAGTGGGCAGGGTTTTAATGTGGTTTGATTTCCGTCAGGAACTGGAAACAAGCGCTGCGTCAACAATGTTTGAGAACTTCGTCAATTGTAAAGAAGTCGACAATACTCAGAGTCTATAACAATTCATCTTGGATAGTCACACCGAAGGCTTGCCAATTATCGAGTTGCTACATGTACCTCTGCCATAGCTGGCCTCAGTTGGGTACCCGACTCTGTCTAGCTGGCCAAAAGAATATGTGTCCCTGTGAAGACAACTGGCGAAGGCCTGCACAAGAGGATGTTTGCTTATCTTGGTTTTAGTTTTTGACGTGAGGCAAAGCAGAGACCTGCGTCATTTGACGAGCAATTGCAACTTGGCAGCTTCGTCCATTGTCACCAGTGGCACGCAGTGGCCCGCTGAAGGTCTGAACGTACTGTAAGACTCGTAAAACTTCCATAGAATTGCTTGCGATAGGGCTTGGTCCAGAGCGTGTGTATTTTCAAGGCTTCCCATTCCACATGGACTACAGTGCGTTATCTGCCGGGAGATTTTCAAGGAGCTTGTCACCACTTGTCACATTTGCAAAATCAATGACACAAACTCTTCCACAAGCCTCTACCCATTCTCCACCCTTCTGCCATGAGTGATTACTCGCGTGATGGCTGACCCGCAATGTCATCTTGCTGTTGGCAGGATCCTGTCTTCACGGAGGATGGCCACTCCTATTGTCGGGGCTGTATTCAAGAGTGGTTCAAGGCGCATGAAACAAGGTGGGTGTCGTGAGTTGTGGTCTTTGCGGTCTTTCCTGTTTGGATGGCATGTTTCTTCGATCTCAGTCAAGCATGTTTTGACCAGGGCTGTTGCGTCTACCCCACTCAATCTCTTTCATTTGCATTGGCAGCATGCCCATGATCACTTCAACTGGACTTGTGCTTCAATGACCCCAATACACCAAGACTTAGTTCCCTGCCCCTCCAAGTGTCTTGGCTTTGGCATTGTTATAGGAGGTATGTTATATATATATATAGTTATAAAGTAAGTATGTTATGTTTGAGTTTTTGACAGAGCATCTTTTGAATTCACAAGGCCGCTCAAGCTGCTTTGTGTGCAGGGTGACCGAATTCTACCGCGTGCCTGGCAACATAGCGCCGCACAGCAGGCCCAAATTTGCATTGCATATGGGACAAACATAAGTTGCATAAAGCACTTGTAATGTACATACACTACACATTGCAACATATCGCAACCATGCGCATTATGCACAAACCAAAGGCTGGACATGAATTACAGCTATTTGATTGCCCCTGGCATGATTCTGTGGAAGTGTCAAAAGCAACATACTGGGAAGGCTTGTTAGGCAAACATAGACATACAGCTGAATGTTTCACTGAGGCATTTCTATGACATTCAGCTGTTGACAACTGTCCGATTGCTGGTTGCTTCTTTGAGATGTGTCCGACAGACTGAGGGGAATAGAAACCATTGAACACAGTATTTATGAAGACAACAGTTTCCTCGGTCAATCTTGCAGCCCTTGGGGCTTACAAAGGATGAATGAATAACCAATTCTGCAAGAGAGTGTGTTCATTGAAAGCTGAACATTTGCTGTTGTGAGGAAGATGCCACCCAACCTGCTGGCACCTATGACCCAGCTTCCGCTGAGCAGCCGCACTCTGCAGCCAAATATTGCCTTGAAGCAGGCTGCGCTGCAAGGGTCTTCAACACAGACTAGCCGGGACTAGCCAGCTAGTCATAGCGAACGACCACAGCGAGGGAGACTTCTGTGTCAGATTTTGAAGCTCCAACATGGACGCAGCTTGATTTCCGGGGTCAATGGCCAACGTTCTTAAAGCTTTAACATGCCAGAATAAACGAAAAGCAGGTGGACGGTTGACTCAGTGACTCAGGGACGCACTCAGGGACACAGTCCGGTTCAGCAGCTTGCCCCGATTCAGCAAGTTGACTCAGCCGAATGAAAGTTCTCCTGCTAAGGCAGTGCGCCAATGCAATTTTTGTGTGGTTCAGGGAATCGCAAGTTGAATGCACCAATTGCAGATCCCCGCCTTTGGACAGTCTCATCGAGTCTTGCACAGCCACGTTCACAGGCCGTGGAGGCATTCTGTGAAGCTCGACCTAACGACGAGCACCGAGAGCGCGAAAGGCAAAACTTGCAGAAGGCCGTGGAGGCAACCGAAAAAGGGCATCAAGACAAAGTCGAACCAATTCTTAATACGGAAGATATGGAAGATATGGAAGGAGGGAAAGGCCAGGGAAAGGAGATACGAAGGAAGTAGCACAGGTGACGTTTGGGGGCACGCCAAACACTCTTCCAGCATGGAACTTTCTGACTCCATATGTAGAGGATATGTTTATGTATATATATATTTTGTACTTGCGTGGAGCTTGCGGAAAGCAAGCAATGTGTTGTCGGAATCATATTGCCTGGCCATTTTGGCTCAAGCTTTGTGTCAACAGATTTTGGAAAGTTTGAAGTTCGCTCTCTTACCCTCGCCTTTACGCTTTGCTTTTCAGCTATGGCCCCTAAGTCCTTTGCTGCCGCTGGGATGGATGACGTGATGGAGGTGGACGTCCCCCCATCAACCTTGGACTCCGAGATGCTGTCTGAGGGCAGCTTCCAACTGGTGGACCAACTCATTGAGATCACCACCGAGGATTACCAGATGGCGGAGCAAGTTGCGGAGACCCACAAGAACGAGGAAGATGCGGCCAGCCTTACTCTCTCGGGGGCGCCCCTGGATGACCACGCAATGCTTCAGAATACCACTAAGGTGGACCTCCAGAAGTTTCTTGCTGAACTGACTGCGGCCATGCAACAGCTGGCCACTAAGGACCAACCTGTGGACCAAGGTGCCAGTACCCAACCTGCCATTGGTGATCCGGTAGGTGTCGACAGTGACCTTCTCAAAGTCCACCAGGACCTTAGTGTCGCTCCCCGTTTCCTGGCCGCTACCAGCTGGCCCAGGAGCTTCCTCTGGTCCCGGGCAATATCAGGAACATGCTCCGAGACTTCACCTTGGGCGACCTTCGGGACCTTCTGTCCATCTTTGGCGACCTTGAGGCCCTCACTTCGTCCGCTTTCCACCGGATCCTTGAGAGCTATGGACTGGCGATCAAGAAGTGGCAGCACGAAAAGATCCTTTCGGCGGAGGACGTCAACGCCACGACGATCTACAACCTGGAGGCAGGCCCTGAGATCTCAGGTTTCATCCTGCACGTCCCCATGGCTCAAGCAGCAATCGGAGGGCAAGTGCTTGGCTTGCGGCAAGATTGGCTCCCGCATGCACAAGATGAAGGACATGGGCATGACTCAGGAGGTGGATGGAGCCACCTGGAGACTCATGATCACGGACAAGGGGGTCACGTGGAAAATCCAACCGAAGGAAGGGGAGACTCCGGATGAAGAACAGGAGGCCAACATGAAGGCTGCGGCGTCCATAAATGTGGCTGACTTCTCCATCCCCCTCAAGCAGCCGCAGATCAACACGGAGGTCTCCTACTCCGACCTGGTGCCCGATAACCAACGTGTCCTTCTCCGCAACCAAGTGAACCACCCAGTTTGCCAAGTGTATGGCAGGTGGTCTAACTGACCACTGGTGACATAGGTCACATACCTGAAGTGGCAGCCGCACAGGCACCATCCTAGCGTACGAAGAAAAGGATGGTGCTGCTTATTCTTGGCCTTTGTTTGAGCATTAACGCAATGCTATTTTCGATTGTTACGGGAACACACACACATATATATATATATGTATAGCACGTATAGTTAGCACTTTTTGTGGAACTATAGACAAGTCAACAACTTGATTCAAGGCAAAAATCCCAAACCTCGAGACTTTGCCAACCTGGATTGAGCCCAAGTGGCTTTTGCAAAGTTGTTGGCACCTGGATTGCTTACTATGTTGGATTCACATTCAAAAGGATTCGTTATGTACATGTCATATCTTGTGATTTCTTATGATATTTTATGATATTTTGTCACATTGCTGATGTGTCGCCCAAGGAGGCCAAAATGTCTGAAGGGGCTCTGAAGTCAAACTATTCCAAGGCGTCGATAACACAGATGGCATGGACAACTGCACGGACTGAAACGGACTACACGAGTTGACTGAGTCACTTGCGAGTCACATGAGTCGCATGAGGGATCAAAAAAAATTACAGTAGGACTCAGTAGGTGACACCGACAAAAGAGCAGGTGTTTTGGGAGCTCCAGTGGAGACAGTGGGTTACTTCTTTGAGGTTCAAATAGCTAGCCATACTTAAGAGATTTGGGTTGAAAGAAATCTGTCTGGTTAGAGAGTTGCGGCCAAAGAAGAAAGTCTTGTTGCCAGGAATGTCCTACTACTGTAGGTACCAGTATCTGCAGGTTTAAAAATTCACAGTTCTTCAATGCATTTCTTGCTGCTTGTTGCCCTCATACCCAAGCACAGGAAGTGCGATTGTTGAAGGGGCAAGTGGAAAATCTGCAGGATTGAGCCGGCTGTGGCCAAACTCAATGGAGGGTACATTCGTTTTTGGGGACTTTGGGTGAAAAGTTGCTATATTAAATATGCCACAATGGTTGAACAGAAGCCTTTCGGTTCGACACAGAAATCGTTGGATATCATTCCAATATGCATAATTGCAATGAGTAGCATCGATTCGTAGCACAGGATTCGCTTCCTGTAGGAGCAACTTGGCCAAGCCAAGAATGATCTGGAAACTGCCAAGGACTGAAAATGAAGCTGACTAACTGTGTTGCTTTCATTTGTCGTTGTCTGCGGACATGAGCTGAACATATTATTAATATTATATTGTTGTTTGTGCCGAATTGATGAATAAGACACCAAGAAGAAATATTGTCTCCAGCGCTTGGAGTGTATACTGTATACATATGTCGTACGAAGCAGTACAAAGTACTGTAACGTAATAACGTAGTAAAGTACAGAATATTTCGGGCACAAGTAGCACATATACATTGATTTGAAACAATCTTCTGCCTCAGGAGGAATGCACCAAGGCGCAAGTAGACAAGTCAAGCCACCTGGCTGCAGTTCCGAAGGACAATATGTGCATGTGTTTTCAATCTAGTTGAGAGCCAATGCTTTTCCCACATCAATAGTTTAGTAAATGGCCTGAGGGTGGGTGTGTGTGATAGTTGGACAGGTATGTCTTGCCACATGGTCGGAAATGATCAATCTTGGCTCGGCTCAGTATAGACCCGAAAACCAACATTTGCAACCACATGCGGAACGGGACAAAGAAACCATGAGGGATGAGAACTGGAGAAAATAAAGGAAGCTCCTAGAGAGCAGAACATCGGAATCTCAGATGGGAAACACGTCAGAGCAGCAGCAGATTTAATTTGCCAGGGGAAAAACTTGAGTGAAGGTCGTGAACTCTTTATTTTTTTGGCACTTCAAGTCTGTCTGATGCACTCGCAACCCAGCTGAGTATAGCATGAGGGGTCTGGCATGTGGGGCATACGTAGGATGGAATTGTTTTAATAGCAGAAACAGAATCCATTCCACCTCAGAGTTGCATCGAATATTCCGAAGCACTGACCATTGGCTTAGAAGAGATAGCGCCTCAATGATGGAACATGAGGGATCCGCTTCTTGGCACGAGCACTAGTTTTACACCCTATGTGAACCAAGACTGAATTGCCCAGCTCAAGCCTGTACGTCTGTGTGCGTTGGACTAAGCATGACTAAACCAGCTACGCCTTCCTGTCTATATATGCTCAAGAAAAACATATAGAAAAAAAAAGAATGAGAAGATAGGATAAAGTCAGATAACATAAGGACTCATAAGGATCCATTGTTTTTGTTTTTGGTCCTTTGTGATTCGGTTCTTCGTCCTGTTCAGGCTTTCACGACCCATTTGTTGAGTTGGAGCTGGAAGAACTCGATCGCGACCTTGCTCTTTGCAGTGCCCAGAGACAGCAATAAACATGGCAATCATGGGTCCAGATGGTCCAGACATGTCGAGGGACTAAATTTTGCGAACACACTAAGACTCAATAAGATATTGTAAAGTAAATATTTTAATGTCAAAGGTGTCAAAGACTCTCTTGCCCGCAAGTCCTAGTGCTGAAACCTTGGATTGCCCGTGGTATCCCAAATTCAATTCCAACCCAAATGCTGTGATCAATCTGAACATTGCCTTTTGTCTTTTCCAATTTTGCATCAAGTTTAACTGCTCCCGACGCAAAGCCAGCTGACACGGAGCTTTACACATCTGGGCAAATTTGAACAAAAAGAAATTGGGCTCCGTTCAAACTGATCGCCTTCCTGCGAACTGATTGCAGTTGTCCTTTTTCAGGTGTGTACCGTTGCCTGCAGCAACGAGTCAGACGTGTGGGTTCATTCTGAGAGAAATCACGGCAGTGCTAGCAACTCTGCATTCAAAATTGAAGTAAAGGGTATTTATCGGCACATCTCTGACTGGTGGAAAGAAACGCTTAATTGCTATATTATACACTCTGATACTTTTTCCCGAATGCGTAGCGAAGGCAGCGAAGAGTTCCCGTTTATAGTCTGGGGGTCTGGGGGCTGGACCCTTGTTCGCCTCGAGTGTCTCGTTGGGTCGTCGTCGGGTCGTTAATTCCGTGTCTATGGGGGCAGCTGCAAAACCTCTCCTTTGCGCAGGTTTCCAAGCAGGTTGTCATGTGGTTTTGCGTGGCAGACATAGCCACACTCCACACTCCACACTCTACACTTTACACTCCACACTCCACACTCTACACTTTACACTCTACACTTTACACTCAACACTCTACACTCCACACTTTACAATTTACACATCACACTGCACACTCTACACTCCTCACTACACTCCTCACTACACTCCTCACTCCACACTCCACACTCCACACTCTACACTACACACTCCACACTCCACACTCTACACTTTACATTCCACACTCCACACTTTACACTCTACACTTTACACTCTACACTCCACACTCCACACTCTACACTCCACACTTTACACTCCACACTCAGCACCCCACACTTTACACTTCACACTCCTTACTTTGCACTCCGCACTCCACACTCCACACTTTCCACTCTACACTCCACACTCCACACTTTACACTCCACATTTTGCACTCCACACTCTACACTTTACACTCTACACTTTATACTCTACACTTTATACTGTACACTCCACACTCGACACTTTACACACTCTACACTCTCCACTCCACACTTTACACTCCACACTCCTTACTTTACACTCCACAATCCACACTCTACACTTTCCACTCCACACTTTACACTTCACATGCAGGTTTCCAAGCAGGTTGTCATGTCGTTTTGTGTGGAAGGCGTGGCCACACTCCACACTCTACACTTTACACTCCACACTCCACACTCTACACTTTACACTCTACACTTTACACTCTACACTACACTCCACACTTTACATTTTAAACTCCACACTTTACACTCTACACTTTACATTCCACACTCCACGCTCTACACTTTACACTCCACACTCCACACTCGACACTCTACACTCCACACTCCACACTCTACACACCACACTCCACACTCTACACTTTCCCCACTCCACACTCCACACTCTACACTTTCCACTCCACACTCCACACTCACACTTTACACTTCACACGAAGGTTTCCAAGCAGGTTGTCATGTCGTTTTGCGTGGAAGGCGTGGCCACACTCCACACTCCACACTTTACACTCCACACTCCACACTCCACACTCTACACTTTACACTCCACACTCCACACTCTACACTTTACACTCTACACTTTGCACTCAACACTTTACATTCCACACTCCACACTCTACACTTTACACTCCACACTCCACACTCTACACTTTACACTCTACACTTTAGACTCTACACTCCACACTCCACACTCTACACTCCACACTCTACACTTTACACTCCACACTCCTTACTTTACACTCCGCACTCCACACTCCACACTCTACACTTTCCACTCTACACTCCGCACTCCACACTTTACACACCACACTTTACACTCCACACTCTACACTTTACACTCTACACTTTACACTCTACACTTTACACTCTACACTCCACACTCCGCACTCTACACTTTACACACTCTACACTCCCCACTCCACACTTTACACTCCACACTCCTTACTTTACACTCCACACCCCACACTTTCCACTCCGCACTCCACACTCTACACTTTCCACTCCACACCGCAGACTGGTAACAGGGGAAATATGTATAAGACTGTCCAAATAAACTATTGCAGAAAAGTGTTCTGCGTGACTGCATATCCATGTGTCTCGACATCTGTACCATTAACATACATACGTGTGAGCATTCGGGTTCGTGGGCTGCATCTTGTTTTTGTATGTGTCTGCACTTCCTTTTTGCTCCTTGCCATGATCATTCTACCTGAGTTCAAACTACCTCGGCGCAGCAACAGATGGCAAAGATCTTGGCAATCAACAGCAATACCCTTAGAATGGATGCTTTGCCTGAGGCAGTTCCACCTCCTTTCTTTACAAGAAAAAACAAAACATTCTGGGTCTGTGACAGGCTATATTACTCATACAAATACTGTGCGCAGACGTGTTGTTGGTTGTGGACGATGTTGGCAGTTTCTGTCTGGATTCTCCTGTACACGAGAACCCGGACATCGTTGACATTGTTGACTGTATGGTTTGGCACCAAATCCTTTCGATACTGCTGTGTGGTGCTGCCTGTGTATATTCACCCCGCTTCGCGTGGGGTGGCCGCCCACACCGCAGGTTTATTTCGGTCCGTGAGAGGGGCTAACGGTGGTTTTCCCCCGTGGGGGCTCCCCAAGC
>Ga0126342_10008688_pt1 | contig 18207 bp, 17 predicted proteins | sample Cyp1metagenome_FD_92528 | JGI IMG/M metagenome (GOLD analysis project Ga0126342, IMG submission 92528) | Coral microbial communities from Lord Howe Island, Old Settlement Bay, Australia - Cyphastrea 1 metagenome | ecosystem: Host-associated > Invertebrates > Cnidaria > Coral ... | reverse complement strand
TACATACTACATACTACATACTACATACTACATACTACATACTACATACTACATACTACATACTACATACTACATACTACATACTACATACTACATACTACATACTACATACTACATACTACTACTACTACTACTACTACTACTACTACTACTACGACTACTACTACTACTACTATGGATTGTGCAACTTGAACAGCATGAGACAGCTCCTAATTAAAAAAAGAGAGATATACTTTTCTTTTAAAAGAAGCAGCACGTCACAAATGACATAATCCATTGGCAGGGCCACGTCAAACGAATTAGTCGTGAATTAGTGAAAAGGAAAAAAATGGGACGAGAGAGACATGCAGCATTTACCTGTGAAAATTCAATGTTTTTTCGCATTTTGGAATAGGTCGCGAATCAGGGAATAGGAAAAAATGGGACGAGAGAGACATGCAGCATTTACCTCTGAAAACACAATGTTTTTTGCAGCTTGGAATAAGTTGCGAATTAGGGAAAAGAAAAAATTGGACGGGAAGCACAATGGTTGCACTTACCTGTGAAAACACAATGTTTTGTGCACTTAGGAATAAGTTGCGAATTTGGGGGATAGAAAAAAATGGGACGGGCGACAGACAGGAGGCATTTACTTGTGAAAAGCCAATGTTTTGCGCAGTTTGGAAAAAGATCAGCAGCATGCAAAGTGATGTTTCCAAAACAGAGTTTGGAGGCCAAAAGACGTGAAAACATCAGAGAGAGCGAGACAGTAGATGGACAAAATATTCAAACCCTGCAACATGCACTATGTTGAACCCCCGCACCCCCAAATCTCAATGTTTCAGCGTGCGTGTTACCAAAAGTGACGTTAGAGGTTTGATTTTTTTCCGTCCATTGGGGCTAATGTTCAGGTTGCATGAACATTGAACTTAGGGGGGCGAGGGGGTTGTACCGGATAGAAGGGGTTTGAATATTTCGACCATATACGGAACTACTACTCCTCCTCGTCCTCCAACTACAACCAACAGCAACAACAACCACAACAACCACAACAATCACAAAAACCACAACAATCACAACAACCACAACAATCACAACAACCACAACAGCCACAACAGCCACAACAACCACAACAATCACAACAACCACAACAACCACAACAACCACAAGAACCACAACAGCCACAAAAGCCACAACAACCACAACAACCACAACAACCACAACAACCACAACATCCACAACAGCCACAACAACCACAACAACCACAACCAACTACAAACAACAACCAACAAACACCAAACACCAAACACCAAACACCAAACACAACAACAACAACAACAACAACAAAAACAAAAAACAACAACAACACTACCAACAACAACAACAACAACAACCAACAACAACAACAACAACCACCACAACCAACAACAACAACAACCAACAACAACCAACAACCAACAACCAACAACCAACAACCAACAACCAACAACCAACAACCAACAACAACAACAACAACAACATCAACAACAACAACGACAACAACAACAACAACAACCACAACCACAACAACCACAACAATCACAACAACCAGAGCAACCACAATAACCACAATAACCACAACAACCACAACAACCACAACAACCACAACAACAGACAACAAACAACAAACAACAAACCACAAACACCAAACAACAAACAACAAACACCAAACACCATACAAGAACAAGAACAAGAACAACAAGAACAACAAGAACAAGAACAAGAACAACAAACAAGAACAAGAACAAGAACAAGAACAAGAACAAGAACAACAACAACAACAACAACCACAACCACAACCACAACCACAACAAACAACAACCACAACAACAACCACAACAACAACAACAACAACAACAACAACAACCACAACCACAACCACAACCACAACCACAACCACAACCACAACCAACCACCACCAACAACAACATCAACATCATCCCCCAAAAAGTTATATATGAAGTTTGAGACCACAATTGTACCACCCTATTATTCGCAGCCAATGGGTCAACACCTATACATCCGGTGTTGAGATTATGTCACCAACAAGTGAGGGCTTTTTGGAGACGCCCTTTCCAATTCATGCGAAGCCAATTGAGATGGCGAACATAAGGAAGGAAACTTCAGGCCCTGGCTTCAGCCCACAAAAACCATAGGCAGGACTCCTAAAGAATAGAACGCGAACCAGTTGGGAAATGGCTTTTAACTTGGTTATATGAAAGTCATAGATACAAAACCCGAATATTATAAGGTAATCAAACATGGCAAGTGAAAATGTACCATTACGATTTCCCCTGAGAACCTCCATTTAGTTCAGGGATTTTCCAGCTACTCTTGATTACCAGAGGGTATACCGGGACGAATCCAGAATTGACCGGTTCTAGCAGCTCATAACTGTTCTCTGGAAATCCACAGTTGTGTACTTTGAAAAAAGAACATTCTAGTTTTCCCTTTGGATGCACCATCATTCCACATGGCAAAGAATTGACATGGGGCGCCCGGCAAGAATCGTGCTTCACCTTCTTCGAACAAGCGTTGACGTGCCTGTTCCTGGCTGGATGAAATCTGAGTCCAAGTTATTGCCAAGTTGGAAAGTTGCGAGCAGCAGAACTGGCCAACTCCGGAGAAAGGGGCGGCCCAATTACCGGACCAGGCCCAGTGTGTCACCAGCAATTTGATCCCTGGGATTCCCCTGGTCCTTCTGCACCTGGTTTTGAATCCTGCGGGAGTCAAAGATGGTCCAGAAACCATTCCATACCTCGTATATATACAGTAAAATTAACCCCATGTTTACCAAGTAGAATGCAAAATATTGAGAGATAGTAGTATTATATACCTAGTAGAATACTTAGGCTGTGGACTCTGGAACATGGAAACCTATGGAACATGCTGATAAGGGTTGAGAATATTGCGACAAAACTGGCTCTGTTCGCATTGTGATCCGCGACGCGTCGCGGTTCTCCTTCGGGGATTCAACAAACCACCGTTTTGGGGGTGCTTGTGGTTGATCCTCCTGTAATATAGAGGTAAGTTGATACCTGGGAAAATCATTTTTCACGAAATTCTGGATTTTCGGTTGCCACATTTAACGTGAGTCCTCAAACTAGGAGTATTCCATGGGTGTGTCTGAAAATGGTGGGATAAAAACCATTCATTCACTGGTAAATGATGTAAATGACCAGCCACGAGGACACCCGGTCCTGGTTACTGTTGCTTTCTGTGCCCCTTCATTCGTGAAATGTTGAATCCATTCATACATAGATTAACCATTATCATATGTTTGCATAGTCATCCATAGTGATTTCAATGAACTTAGCTATCGTTTGGAGGCACCACCATGTAATTGTCCGATGTCTATTAATCTAGATTTCCGGCGTCTAGGAAGCACTTTTTTATAACGAGAAAAGAAACCCGCCTCGACTACGCACAATCTATAACATATTCACATATTCACATATACTTATCTATATATATAGTATGTAATTACAAACAATTAGCTGATGTATGTACCATATATTCTTGACCCATAGCCAACTGCTTAAGTTGATGATTATATAATATCCATCGTTCGCATGGCTCATCATGGCCCGCATGGCTCCTGTAGGTTGGAGCCAAGAGAATCCACAAATCGTCAAAGGAATCCATTTGCTCATCCACCTGCAGCTTGACATTAGCGAACATCCGATAAAAAGGATGGAAAAACACCCAGTTTTAGAGGCTTTGATCTCCAAAAAGAGGCTATCTGATATCCGTGATGTAAAAAAAAATACCATGTTGCCAGGGTCAACGAAGTAGAATCTGTTTTGATGTTTGATGGCTATATCATGCTATATCCCTATATATATGTTTGATGGATAACTCCCTCCACGTTGGGGTTCAATGGACAAATCATGACCGGTCGATCAGTGGATTTCATGGGGCAAACCCCTGCACTTCCCGTCGCTTTCTTTGGCCCCGTTAGTCTCACATCATTCTTCATTCCTGACTCATAGATGATGCCATATGATGCTCAGGTGTCAAAAAAAGATGGCCTAGTAGCAATGATAATTCAGTCCCCATGTCACTCCTACAAAAGTGTTACCCTCTGGTAAGTTATAATAACTGTGTGCAAGAAAAAAATAGATCATGAATCATATCTCAGTTATTTTACGGTTATAATATCCCTATGTTTGATGGTTAGATCCCTGGTTTGATGCTTAAGTTCCTATTTTGGTCGTTAAATCCCTGTAAATATATTCTTAAAAAAAACTCCATCTAAAGCAGCCTAAACCACGATGTAACCGGCCATGGGCAACTCCCCACAAAAACCCAGTGCCTTGGCTGCAACGTATGGATCGGATGGATACAAGAACTTGCCTGGCAGTTCAAGCGCTGGAAAAAAAAAAAGTAGAATGGGTCATCCTGAATCATAATAATCATCAAAGAGAAATCGATGTATATATATATAAATATATATACAGATAACAACAGCAATATATTTAACATCATCCATCAAGTAGTCGTTTCGCATACTCTGTTCATATGATAAGATATATCCCAATTTATTTCGCGAAAGGTGAGTTTGTACTCAACGGTCCATCCACTCGGTCACCATGAATTTGCTCAGTGTCAGTCGACATTCAGCCATGTTATATAATTACTTTTCATGGTGAGACAATGGTGAATCCCTATTTTTGGTGGTCAAAATATGTTAAAACCTGGTGAAGCCCTATTTGTGATGGTTGAAATGTGTTAAAACCTGGTGAATCCCTGCTTTGGGTGGCTTAACTCCTTTGTTGCTGGTTAGTAGTTTCATTGCTGGAGGATCATCCTTTAATCGTTGCTGGTGATTTCTCTCACAACGAGAACCCGGTTCGACCAGCCCTCTGAAAACAAAGGGCTGGATGGATATTTGTATATATAGACACACATACATTTGTCTGTCGGGGATTAAGCCTCAATTGACGGCAATGTTGAGAGGGATAAGTTTCGATAAATCATTGCATTCAAGGGTACCCAATTCTTTGAAACAGACCTGTATATGGACATATAACTATAGTGTATATACATTCATGTCTGCACACAACCTAGCGGCCAACTGGGTCTTATGAATCCTTGGTTACTATTGTCAGTTGTGAAATACGTCAGATCATGTCAAATCCGATCAGCAATAAGGCTACTCATCACAGAGGGCCAATCTCAACATCAGATGTAGAAGAACCTTCATGACGACGCAATACAACCTCAAACAAAACACCAAACATGGAAAAATAAACAGCATGTGTAGCATGGGTTTGCTTGAAAATAGTTTCCCCAAATGTTCATGGGTTTTCATCCCTTTCCCCATGAACAAATGGCAAGTTTGAGGTATCCTTCAAAGAAGAAGTTACCTATGCCTCTTTGGCGCAGCAACCGACCTTGGAATTGGGTCACTCTGCCCAAATACCTGCGGTCAGAAAACTTCCAGCTTTGCCAAACACACTTGGGTTCCAAGATGAAAATAGGAACACAAATCACTGGTATATTTCGATGTGAATACGATACATACAGAACTATCTGATCAATCCTCTAATGGAATCGTGCATCAAGAAAAATCAGGTTTTCGGTCTTTTTCACACCTGCACGGCCGCCGACATGCAAACTGCAAACTGCAATGGGTCTGTGTCAAGTAGGTCTACCCCAAAACAGGATAATAGTGGGTGTGGTGATTTTTCTTTCCAGCATCACACAACATCTGGTTTTGGATTTCGATGAATTGTTAGATACTGGATAATCCCAAAAATCAACCGAGTGCATTTGTACTTTTTTAGGACTGCTGGTAAGATGGTCCTACTCTTCTTACTTCAATCCTCATCCGGACATCTGGGATTATTGGGTACAATCCCAGATCTTCAGCCCCCATTGCATACGTAGTAACCCTTTTACATCCTTTTACAACATAGTCCTTGTGAAAAATACCCAGCCTTGTAAAAAATGCACAGTTTTCTGTGCAAAAGCACAATGTTTTTTAGAATGTTAAATCATCGGACTGGTATTTGTCCATAGCAAACTGTTAAATGATTAGACTGCATTCCCATTAGATCCCCATAAGTTGTTTAAATCCCAACTAACATGCATAATTATGTTTATATATGATTATATATAATCGACCATATGTTACTACATCCCATGACAAGACACTAATTATCCATAGCTATATAAAATTGCTAGAGGGTATAACATCACATGTCCCAATAAATCCCATTGGGCCCATTACAGTATATAAACCAAATCCATTTAAGTCCCATTGAATTACATGTTCCCTCCGAATGCATGCTTTGTCCAGAATTTCCGCATGTACATGTTCCATGGCACCTACTGTATCCGCCGTGCCCTTTTTTGTTGCGGTTGTCAGCTGCAACGTGCAGATTGACTCGCACAGTCCCATTAAGTCCCACGAAATTATCATTGGGAATTGTCCACAGCAAAAATTCCCTCCAGTATATTCACAGAGACCCTGCTACATAGGTAGGGGTTGGAAAGTGTCCACTAAAATTAGGTGATTTTCAGGGTCCAACTGTTAATTTACCAGATGCTAGAGAGTCTTCCCATGATATCCCACATGAAATCTCCATGTCTGCCGAGTTCTGCCAGCTGTTCCAACCGAGTCCCGCCTCAGAACAGCTTTGGTCTGGGCCATGGGAGCGCCATCGATGTAGAGCACCTGAGGCTTTGGGTGCACGACCGGGGTTACTGTCATGGGAAATTCTTGGGGTTAGAGGATAAGATGAGATAAGATGGGAGAACTAGACTAAAACGATCTCCAGTTTGGGTATTAACGCATATTCAGAGATTAACCCCACAAGTTGGGATACGGGGCCCCTATAGACTATGTTCAAGCATATCCAGTTGTAACTGGAACCCCGCGAACCCCGCAAGTGCAGAAAGCCACGAATCAGCCAAAATGGTAGGTCAATGGACCATATATTTGGATGGAAACATTTTGGAGCCTTTTTTGGAGGTGTATACCTGGAGCCCTTAGCATCTTACAACAAGAGATTGATGGTACTTTGACCAAATTGCATGGCAAAAAAATGATGCTGGGTAACTCTCTGAGACAGAAATCTGGCAAGGGGAACATGATAAATCACCCCAAAAATCTGACAGCTTCGTGGTTTTGCATCGTCTCTGTGTATGCAAAAACAACATGTTGGATGATGCACCACGTTCAGTTCAACCATGTCATAAGTGAAGTGATGTGGACATGAACCTGCTCCTCACCACAATGGATGAGGTAGTTGAAACGCCGGCCAGCCTTCAGAGCCAAACACTCTCAACCAGATCAAGGAAAAGACTAAAGTAGGCGAACACTCTCAACAATGTCTTACTTCACTGTGTCAATCTATATGATACACACATGTATATATATACATATATGTATATATATATAATTATACATATGATATGTAAATTATGTATATATTATGTGTGACACACAGATATGCACATCTAGATATGGAGGTTTCCGTCAAGTCATGGGTACCCCCAGTCATCATCCAGCACCCCAACGACCACCCACTGGGATTCCACGGGAACTTGACGATACGGACATGTCTGGGCCAGGGCAGTTCCGGGAGTTTCCCTTGTCTTGGATTACCAGGGTGCGGATTTCACCAGGAGTGGGAAAGTCCAGTCCACCAAGATCCAACAATCGGTTTTTATGTGCAGTCTTCATAGAGTACGCCTTTTGCCAGGGGCCAGTGTTTGGTAAGATGACCAACGTGCACCAACACATGGACCAACCAGGCTGGATGGGATGGTGGTTTCAACCGATAACATATTTTTTTCGATGGGGATCATCATCTCAAGTATGGCTTTAAAAAATATCTGAAACCACCAACGTATATGCTTCTTGGTTTTTTCAACTTCACCATGTTGCTTCACCCTCCAAGCCCCCGAAATATTCGCAAAACGTCACCTCTTTCTCCTGCTCGCCCCATTCCTCACCTCCACATGGAAAAAAACAGTGGTTGCTGGCAAGTAGGTAAAGTGGTCCTAATAAAAGCCATAACTATGTACAGTATGATTTCGTCCGATTTTCCTGATGGTGATTTACTTCTCATTTGGCTGGACAGTATTTATTGTGAGGTTCAGAACAGTAAAGCCACAAAAAAATACATGGATCTTGGGATGTAAGCAAAACACATATGATACATGAAAAAAATGTTGGAAAAGGGTTGCAGAATGTAATGACATGGGGGTGGCCAACTACATAATATGGCTACCATTTTTTAAAGCTTCCAGGCCACTGGAACACTGGTATGTGACCAAGGGTGACCAAGGTCTTTTTCAAGGGCTCCTGTCTGATCAGCTAACGATTGAATGCGGAACAAATCACGTTTGGAGAGTCGACGTAGCCTCCACTAGTGGGCATTGAAGGTTCAAGAAATGACAGCTCTGGTGGTCACTGTCAGTGCCGCTATCGCAATGGATTGGTTTAAGGGAAAATCATGGAAAATCTACCGGAATCCATCGATTTTCCCATGAAATATGGCGGCTTTCCTGTATTTTTTCCCTTAAACCAATCCAATGACTATCTCCAAAATATTAACTTTGACATATGGCTTTAAAGGAAACACTGGCCATATTGACTTAAAACCTACAATTTTGAATATGTTGGATATAGTCAATGGGATAATCAATGTCCCCAATATTAATTTTATCTCCAAACCTAGCCAGTGTAAAACCTATGGCTTCCGTTTTGGGATTCACAATGGCCATGGGATGTCTCAAAACAGAAAGCGTGACCGGAAAATGGCCACAGCTGGGGCAACCAACACCGCTGCAAAACACAATGGTTCTTGACTGCCTCTCCGGGTACAGTAAAATATTTATCCGATCATAATTCAAAAAAAAATAACTCCATACGTAGTTGTCCTTGATGTAATATATATATATATATACATATTAAACATCTATATATATGTACAGTACATATCATATGTGTATACTGTATTTATATAATTATATATATATATATATATTATACTATACGTATCATATGTGTGGGCTACATTATGTGCCTGGTTCCTAAAATAGGGGACCCCCAAGTCAAACTGTTTATGTCAGGCCACGGCAGAAACCTGCCGTACCGCACCTCGCAAACGGATGTCTTGAAAGTTATACCTAACGGGGCAAAGAAAAACCAGGGTCCTGGATTGGCAAATGCAAAAGGAGAAAGGCCTCTTTTTTGTTTTTTTCCGTTCATGAATTTGTTGACAGGATATGACAAGATTTGGAAGACCCCAAGTTTGAGCAATCACTTCATACTTAGAACATTCTTAGGACAAATTGCAGGAACACAATGTTTCAACAAGACCAACAATTCAATCAAATGATGCTTGGGTTCCCTCATTTCATCTCATGTTGCTCAGCGTGGTAGAACTTTTATTTGCTGGGATATGATTCCTCATTCTAAATATTTGGCTACGATCGAGCAAGTGTATGATAGTGTACAATGTAATGATGTCCAAATTCCCTTTCTAAAAGTTGAACTGGAGGATTGATGGCATCACGCAAGTGTGCACAACCCAGGAACGAGGGAGAGACTGAGTGGTTTAGCCTTGACTTGGGCTGTTGCAAATATGCAAGGTGAACACATAGTATCATAATGTATCTACATTACACCCACTGACCCCGTTTTGGATGTTAACCCTCTATGTTTCGGGGTGAAAACCATTCAAATAGGGTTCATCTGGGTTCTACTTAGAAATAGGTTGAATTTGATCTACTCAAAATTGGAAGATTGATTAAATGTCAAAACGAACCATGACAGTCGACTACTAAACATAACCAATGGACTGGACGGTTGAAGTTTGAAGATTTTATGACGTGCAACGAAACAAGACCTGAAACATGTTTGGATCGGTTCAGTACTTCAAGTCACTCAAAAACTAGACACCACCAGCTCAATTCGAGTATCAGCGGACTTGGTTAATGGTCAAATTCAGTCTGATGCTATTATATATGTTCAAATATATAATACAGTATATATATATATGTATTTCTGTATATGTATAATCATACCATGAACCCGTTGGTGGGTGCCCCGTGAACCTCAAACTTTGGATTTCAATCTTAGGTTCCTTGCATCTTGGTTCTCAATGCACTACAAGAATTCACCATGGATGCGGGCCCTTCTGGTATACTGGGATATTGGGACTGTGAAACACGCCCTTCTAATTGCTACTCTATACGTATGTATACGTCTAAACACATTTTTGAAGTGTAAGTTTGGTAATTATTCTGTTTTTGAGGATTTTCAAGGTCAGATTCTAAGTCTTATAACCGCCATTCATGACATTTCGAATGACCACCCAATGCAAAACTGATCTATCACATCAAGGGAATCTTAAGGTTTACCTGCCGGTGTCGTTGTTTGTTCGTTCAATTTCTTCGTTGTTTGCTGGTGAAATCATAGTCAAACCCCCTCTAAATCGCCATCATTGTCGATGTTTAATATGGTTAAATATGACCATTTTTGATGCTTACCCTCTGTTAAACTAACATAACTATGGAAAATCACCATTTTTAATGGGAAAACTCACTATAAATGGCCATTTTCAATAGCTTTTTGTATGTTTACCAGAGGGTAACTCCCATCAAAAACCCCATGGCATCCCCAATGATTCCATTTCTCAGGTCCCGGTGACTCTCCGAGGGCCAAGACCAATCGGATGGGCTCAGCACGACCTAGTTCCGGGCACGGCTCCACAAGCCGAAAGCCATGGGGAAGATGGGTATGATGATATCATGGATGCTATGCCCATATGCTCCGTGTATGGTATATTTTACCTACATCTGGGTGATTTATGTTGGGCAAATGTTGGTAAATATTCCATACATGGAGCATATGGGATGGGGAGAATATGGAAATAATATGGAGATAATATGCGAAGAATATGTGGAAAGGTTGGATTGAATATGATTATATAAGAACATATTGAATCATCCAATAATGCAATTATGCACTTAAAACTGGGGACCCAAGATTTCACAGAGCTGGGAGAATATGGGGATATGCCAGAGCTGTATTCCGAATTGAGGCCATGTGTATCTACCTACTCCAGGATGACAATTTATACATATGTTACATACATACATGTAATGTATTTCATTACATATATATATATATATATATATGAGTGGCGGACAAAAATACTTACTACCCGCAATGGACATGGCCAAAGTGGGTGGTCCCCTATCATTCGATTGTGAATGTTTTCGCACAAATTTGAACATCCCATGTTCACTCCCCACTACTTTAGTCTTCCGCTAATTTTGTCGGTTCCTCACATATAAGCTCCCGTCAAAGTCCTCTACATCTCAGTAGTTGCTATTATCGGTTATCGCCTTTCTTGGGGGGCAATATCGCTCCAGCGTGTTGTGTCATTATCGCTTTTGGGGGACCATATCGCTTTACGGTGTTTCATGCACATCTCTGACAAAAAAGTCCTGCAGTACTAATGTCGTCTTGAACCATTCTGACCGTGACTCATATATACACAATTTTCACATAACTATTTTATATATGCATAATTTGAGAGAGGGAAGGAGAGTGACAACCGCTGGTTAAGATGAGATACCCTAAAGTAATAGTTGACAAAATCACTGTTGAAAAGTGCCAACCAACACTAATAAACACGGGCTTTATTCACCCTGTTTGGCATCGCTCAACAAGATTGGCGACATCTTCTGGGAATAGCATATGCAGCACAGTCAAAATTGCAAGGATCATGAACAATATGTTGTAACCAAAAAAACAACTGGCGAGTGGTTTCAGCACCTTCAAAAACATATTTGCCAGTAGAGATCTTCATCCGAGTTGGGAAGGACACTTAAAAATATTTGAAACCACCGATGAGGATATGTTCCTCTACACAATGGAAGTTCGCAGGACCGTAGTGACTTCCTATAGATGGTGTGGACATAATAACCCTTTAATAGACAAATATCATAAGCAGCCAACGTGTCGTGTTGCAAATACACATGATGATGTCTATCTGTAATGATGAACACCTGGAAGTCAATGATCCAACTGAACGCTGGGATATCTTCAGAGATGGTGAAGACTCCGGTAATTTTACATAGCTATGAAAGCCACGGCCCAATTGTGGATGATTTACACACTAAAATATTGATCCTCCATAGATTAAATTGAATATATACATATACATATACATATACATATACATATACATATACATATACATATACATATACATATACATATATATATATGTGTATGTACGATTATGTATATATACATACATACCATATACACATATATTGGCTGGTCTGAAAATATGGTACCTCTAAATCCAGTGGTTAAACACCATTTTCTTTACCAAAATGGCGATTTTTTGGGGTATACGGGCACGTCTCATTCTCAGACACGGCCATACAGCTGCAGTGCTCTGCCAAGGATTCTATGTATAGACTCGAAGAATGAGAGAACATCAACACTCCATGCTGTATATTTCCCATACCATGTAACTATGTGTATTCATTGTGTATATCCATGTATTGTAAAGATTTACGAAAATTTCCCCAAACAAGACCCGGTCATATAGGTGTTTATAAACAAAAACCTACATGAAACAACGGGGAACTTGTCGAAACCAAACATCGAGTTTTCATTTTTCGAAAAGCTGGATATCTGGAAGTCACCTTCAATCTATATAGTCTATAATATCCGGATCATCCAGCTAAAAAAAAACATTATCTTTCAAAGACCCAAAAAGTATCAAGATATATTATCAAAATATATCACAATTCATCCTCCCATGAAACAGGATACCACTGACACCTAAGCCCAACGGATCGCCTGCGATATCAAAGTACTTCAAGGCCAGTTTTCCCTTTGGCCTGCAGAGACGCCGCAGCAAATGATCGGCTAAATCTGTCCGAAACTCATTCCAAACAGCGTTGAAGAATATAGCATCTGTGAAATCACCAATTAGATCCAACTAAAAAAGGTTGAAACATGTGAAAGCAATGGCTTAAGTGGCAACCACCGCCACTACCCTGAAGGACTTGGGGTTCTGGACCCGTAAAGGCCATTTCAAGCCAAATCGCATCTCCAATCAAGATGTGTTTGTCTTAATCTATCTCTATATCTATTTATATGATATATATATATATATATATTATATTATATATATATGTATATGGGTAAATTACAATATTTCACAAATCTGAATTACTTAGGCCCACAATGGAGATGATTTCCCTTGCTAACATTTGCTAACCATGATTCCAGTGAGGTCACGGTGAGGTCACTATAATTTGCCCAGATTTGTGTGTGTACCCAAAAACTACAAGTTCAACAAGAGAAAATTGGTAAACCATTGAATTCAGGCCGTTATTTCCATAATTTTCAGACCCACAAATCGTGTAACCGGGAACCGCCTTTGAGGAGGCTTGAAGCCTTCAAAACCTCAGGAGTGGGGCCCTGAGCTCCACAAGAGGATGAGCAGAGTGTGCCCCGGGGGGGTTTGAACTCGAGTTCGAACTCGCAATTATTTTTTTTCCGGGGTGGTGGGGGAGATGAGTTCAGTTCGAGCGGATTTCACTATGAGGATGATGATGATGATGATGATGGTGATGATGATGATGATGATGATGATGATTACGATGAGGATGAGGAGGATGAGGATGAGGATATTCATGATGATGATGATGATGATGACAGTGATGAGGAGGATGAGGATGAGGATATTCATGATGATGATGATGGTGATGATGATGATGATGACGATGAGGATGAGGAGGATGAGGATGAGGATATTCATGATGATCACGATGAGGAGGAGGAGGAGGAGGAGGATGATAATGATGGTGTCGATGATGAGGATGAGGATGAGGATGGGGATGAGGATGAGGATAAGGATGATGATAATGATGACAATAATAATAATGATGATGGTGACGATGATGATGATGAAGAATGATGAATGATGATGATGATGAGGATGGGGATGAGGATGAGGATAAGGATGATGATAATGATGATGATGATGATGCTGATGCTGATGATGATGTTGATGATGATGATGATGACGGTGATGATGATGATGATGATGATGATGATGATGATGATGATGATGCTGATGATACATGATACATGATGCATGATACATGATACATGATGCATGATACATGATACATGGTATATGGTTCATGATATGATATATATATATGTAATGATGATGTTCTCTTAGGGAAGATAATGATAAACCATGGGATTTAGGGAACATGGTTGATGTAATATGGTGAATGATCCCGTAATCAAAAATGACGCGACATGATCATCCACTAATCCCCTCGCCCTACAACAAACAACAAGAAATCATGGTTTAGTCGAAAATGTACATATATTTATTTGGGACCATGTAGATAGGGTGTGCTTAACATTGGGGAGATGGGACCGTACAATACTGATGACCAATCTACTGACCTAATCTCTTTATCTACTTAACTCTATATTTCCAAAGAATACTGTTTTCCGGCCAGCACGCCAGACGAGAGGCAACTGGAAAGATTTCCCATCGCAGTAAGAATTCGCTGATGCGCCACACGCGCCGCTGTCTTGAGCCATGGAGATTGCCCATTTATAATGTGCCACGGAACAGCCACACGCTGTAATGACCCTTGCCCAATATTAATTGGAATAGGCTGGAATATAATATGCACAATCCATCCCGCGAATATCACATTTCCCCTATATGGGCCCATGAACGAACAGGTGCAATACAAACCGAGGTATTATATGGGATATGAAGGGCGAGAGATGTATGTATATATCTATTTATAATACAACAGTAGTACCGCACAAGGACGTGACTTGTTGTGAATCACGGATGGCAGAGCGAATCCACTGATGGACCGACAGGTGGTTGAAGTTGTGTTTTTTGGAGTGGTTGCAATGGTTGCAGTGGCCACCTCACCACAACTGCTGGATGTAGTGTGGTGTAGTGCAGCTGTAGTTGCAGTGTAGTGTAGCGGAGTTGTAGTTGTAATGTAGTGTGATTGGTGTAGTGTAGATGCAGTTGCAGTTGTAGCCGTGGTGTGGTGTACTTGTGTAGTGTTGTGTAGTGTTGTGTAGTGTTGTGTACTGTACTGCGGTATAGTGTAGTGTAGTCTGGTGTAGTGTAGTGTAATATAATTAGCGCAGTGTAGTGTAATATAATTAGTGTAGTGTAGTGTAGTGTAGTGTAGTGTAGCGTAGTGTAATGTAGTGGTAGCTACAGCTGTAGTTGCAGTTGTAGTTGTAGTTGTAATGCAATGTAATCAGTGTAGCGTAGTGTTGTGTAATGTAGTGTAGTTGTAGTTGTATTTGTAGTTGTAGTGTGCTGCAATGTAATTTGTGTGTAATGTAGTCTAGTTGTACTTGTAGTTTTAGCTGTGGTAATGGCAGTTGTTGTTGTAGTTGTAGTGTAATTGGTGTAGTGTAGTGTAATTAGATGTAATTAGTGTAGTGTAATTAGATGTAATTAGTGTAGTGTAGTGTAATGTAAGGTAGCATAGTATATGTAGTTGCAGCAGTAGTGTAGTGTAGTGGTAGTTGTAGTTGTCTATCTATCTATCTATCTACCTACCTAGCTAGCTAGCTAGCTATCTATCTATCTATCTGTCCATCTTTCTTTCTATCTATCTTTCTATCTTTCTATCTATCTATCTGCAAGCTTGAAAACGCAGCAAATTCTGCGAGACTTCCTCAATTTTTGAAGTTGGCAACCTCAAAAATGAAGCAATTCTGCGAGACTTCCTCAATTTTTGAAGTTGGCAACATCAAAAACGAAGCAATTCTGCGAGACTTCCTTCAATAATGGAAAGTTGAGCGCAGAGCTGGCGGCCTCGTACCAATGCGTTTTGCGATTTTTCCAGCCTATGTCTCTGAAGTATTGCGCCTGCCACTAAAGTGATGCCAGCTGTCACACAAAACCATTTTCCCAAAACTGAAGATCTGATGCGGCGCCCTGACCTCCTAACATCTCTGATGGACATGTCTCTTGTATTGCGCCTGCCAGGGAAAATGCATCTTTCCAGATCCTCTTCAAATGTCCCACGCCTGCCAACGTTTTTGGAAATGCGACAAAACCCTCGCGTTTTGCTCACTTTTGACAAGGTGCACAATCCCTGGCGCCTGCCATGCAAAACGACATCTGAACGTCCAAAAGTGTTCCGTACCCCTCAGTTTTTTGTACTTTCGACTTCGAAATGTGCGTCGCGCCACAACAGCGTGCACTTTTTCGACATCGCAACTTCCAAAAGTGGTCCGGAGCTGCTCCGGAGCTCGTGTGTCTTGTACATTTTGACTTGGAAATGTGTTTCGCATCACAACGGCGTGCACTTTTTCGACATCTCAACTTCCAAATAGTGGTCCGAGAACGGTGTGTTTTGTAATTTTGCGTTCGAAATGTGCTTCGCGCCACAACTGCGTGCACTTTTTCGACATCTCAACTTCCAAAAGTGGTCCGGAGCTGGTGTGTTTTGTACATTTTGACTTGGACATGCGCTTCGCGCCACAACTGCGTGCACTTTTTCGACATCTCAACTTCCAAAAGTGGTCCGAACATGGTGTGTGTTGTACATTTTGACTTGGAAATGTGCTTCGCACCACAACTGCGTGCTCTTTTTCGACATCTCAACTTCCAAAAGTGGTCCGGAGCTGGTGTATCTTGTACATTTTGACTTGGAAATGTGCTTCGCGCCACAACGGCGTGCACTTTTTCGACATGTCAACTTCCAAATAGTGGTCCGAGAATGGTGTGTTTTGTACATTTTGACTTGGAAATGTGCTTCGCGCCACAACGGCGTGCACTTTTTCGACATCTCAACTTCCAAAAGTGGTCCGAACATGGTGTGTGTTGTGCATTTTGAGTTCGAAATGTGCTTCGCGCCACAACGGCATGCTCTTTTTCGAGATCTCAACTTCCAAAAGTGGTCCGGAGCTGGTGTCTTGTACATCTGGCCAGATGGCTCCGCACCCGCCGCTTTAGCGAGCCTACTTTTCGACCCTCCGGAGCCGCAGATCATTCAAAAAACACAGTGTTTCGCGACTTTGCTACCTTTTGGCGCACCTGCATCTTCTTTCTTCTGACTCTTTCGTTTCTCTGATCTCTCTTCTTCTCTTCTCTTCTCTTCTCTTCTCTTCTCTGACTCTTCCCACCTCTCCTTTTCCATCTGTCTATATTGTCGGAATTTTGACTTCTAAACTTCCTTCGTTTAATGTAGTTATATATATATATATTATGTATAATTAAGTAATAAGATATAAGATATAATAATATATATATATATATTAGTTCAATAGTATTTAATTATATAATTATACGATTACATCTCAATACATATATTACATAAGTATCAAGTACAGTACCTACTTACGAGAAAAGGGGACCCCCCTTGGGGCCCAAGGGATCCTTTTGCCCTCCCGTCATGTCGAAAATTGGACCTCCGAGATTTCATGGCCATCTGTTGGTGGTTGACCTACCCCTCTGAAAAATGATGGAGTTCGTCAGTTAGGATGATGACATTCCCCATATATGGGAAAATAAAAACTGTTCCAAACCACCAAGCAGCATATCATCATCCAGTGGATTTAAAGTTGGAGATAGAATGTTTTTTCAGACGAACCCACCATGTGTGATTTTTTTTGTAATTTGGTATAGTTTGTTGCTTGGAATGCCCAATGTTCTTTCACTGACCTCCCTGTTTTTGCTGATGATACTCCACATGTTTGCCATAATTTATTGGTTAGCTCCCATTTTGATCCATTTTGGCTGTTTCGACTTCGCGCGGTAGGGCGTAGTTCATGGTTCAGGAATATGTGGCTGGCTGATGTCCGAATTGCCAATAAAGAGATGTAGCCCATGGTAATGGTAAACTAACAGTTAGCGAACTGGAAAATCACCATGCTTTGAATAATGGAAAATCAACGAACTAAATGCCATGTTCAATAGCAAACTGTGAAGTATGTTAAATTACCGAGGGTAACCAGAATTAACAGTTTGAAATCTTGTCTTGGGGGGTACAGTACTTTTAGGTAAGGTCCCCGCGAGGGCGTCGCGGAGTGTTGTCATTTTTTCATGTTTGCGTCACTGTCGAAGCATCCATGTCATCTCACGTGCTTCCTTGTTTTCGTGTGCGTCGTTGCATTTTCCGCGC